>SAMEA3663085__coassemble_245_pt1 | contig 25341 bp, 23 predicted proteins | sample SAMEA3663085__metabat2_low_PE_011 | metagenome-assembled genome bin SAMEA3663085 (sample SAMEA3663085) | pig gut metagenome | biome: pig gut; feature: pig-associated habitat; material: faeces | place: France | collected 2012
CAAACTGCAAAACTTCTTCTTTTGTTAATTCAATCAACTTCTTACCAATCTTCCTTGCATATCTGGAAAGTTCCAGAAGATTTACATTACAACTAGGTGCACTCTTGTATGGATCAGGAGCTTCGTAATATGAAGGTGGAAGTTCTTCATTTTCAAGAAACTTTGGTTTTGTTATTGTTTCAGTTCCATTCATAATTATATATCTCCAATAGTTTTTTAGCTTCAATTTCATTTACAAAAAATTGATAATCATGCAACATGCCTAAGAACTCTGCATTGAAAGTCTTTATATAATGTTCAAGCAATTCTTTGTTTGCAGCAAAACCATGCATTGCTCCGGCATATCCCCATTGGATAGATTTGTCTGCAGCAATTGCAAATAAATGTCCACCTACGCCTATATATTTCTGCTTCCCAAAATCATGCTTATTATTTTGAGGAGCTGTACAGGCCCAATGCAAATAAACAGCATGTGAGTTTACATCATTCTTTATACCAACAAGACCTTAATCCAGATATCAATACAACCTTGTTCTAGAAGTTTTGATTCCATCAAATAAATTATAACATGATATTTGTCATGTTTCTAGTTTTGAATAAATCTGCAGGATTAATTTTTAGAGCTTTTGCAATTTTTATCATCATTTCAAAAGATGGTTTTGCTTTTCCAGATTCAATTCCACCAATCGTTCCTGTTCCACAATTACAAATTATTGAAAGTTGGGCAAAAGATATGGATAAAACCTTTAAAGATTTAAATGCTATTACAAAAGATGCAGAATCTGGAGCTATGGGTTATTCTTTCGAAAATTGTACATTACTGAAAGATTGAGCAACCCGAAAAAAAGACTTCGGGCTGGGAAGAAGTAACTTTCTTTTAATAAGAAAATCCAACAAAGATGATAACCGTGAAGTATGCTAAGAGATTCCCATGTTAAGCACGAGAATGATGATAAAGGCCAGTCCGAAGTTTGACTGGACTTTTATTAATTTATAAAGCTGAACTATTTTTTTATAAAAGTTTTTCCACCCCATGAAACAGAAGTTGCATCTTTATTCGGAATTACAAAAGTCTGAGAACCTACAAAAGCTCCATACTGTCCTTCAACATCAAGATAATTCTTTGTCACCTCATAAGGGCCTGAATAAATAGATGTTTTTATACCAGATGAAGTCATGTAATAATCTACAGTCTTATTGTTACTAAATTTTATTGTAGTAATAACTATTCCCATATTTTCAGTATCTGTTCCCATGTTGTACCGGTAAATGGATCTTCTGAATCAACTGGTGTAGGTTGAGGATTTGTATTTTCTGGATTTGTGTTTGAAGAGGCTTCTTTTTTTGTAAAAGTAATTGAACCAGGATTCATTATTCCTGTAATTGCTTCTTTTGTTTCTAATGTAAAAGTACCCAATTGATTATTTAATATAGGTGATAAAATATTAGCAATATATTTATTGTTTTCTTTTTCAACTGAATAATTATACTTTGTGCCAGAGAAAGTTACTGTCATATCTGCCTTAAATGATAACTCTTGATTAGCTAATACCCATGTTGTACCAGCAAATGGATCTTCTGCATTATTCGAATTACCATCAGATGAACTAGGATTACTACATGCAATAAAAGACAATGTAAGCATTACCGAAGCAATTATTGCTACAACCTTGATTATTTTTTTCATAAAACACTCCTTATATTTATTTGAAAATTCAAAGAAACTAACTTTCGACGAAAGTTTTATAGTTTATAAATTTCTGCTTAATTTCCAATACCTAAATCATAATAAGAGTAATTATATTACATATTTAAGGGTAATACAATTACTCTTTTCGTTTTAATAGTAATGTCATTCAATTTTGAAAAAGCTTTGTTTTATTGAAAATGATTCTATGAAATTAAATGAAATACAAAACAGACTTGGTGAAAATATAAAGCAGATTAGAAAAGCAAAAAAATTAACTCAGTTCCAGCTTGCCGAGAAAGCTAATGTTTCTGAGGATACAATAAAAAGTCTGGAACAAGGACGAACCTGGTGTTCAGATAATACTCTCTCCCAAATTACAGAAGCCCTGGAAATTGATGTAGTAAAATTATTTATGCCTGTTGGAGATTCATTTAAGAAAAATAAAGAGAATTCAGCACAACTAAAAACAGCTATTGCAGCTGATGTTAGAAATTATGTAAATGAAATATTAAGAGAATTTGAATAAGTTATAAAATCCAACTATTCAGTTATATATATATTTTCAAAACAATAAAAAATATTTTAAGCAGGTTTATGAAGCAGACCTTGCGCGAAAACGGAATAACGCTTCCTATGGCAAACGTGATGATTGCTTTTTGTTATTTTATATAATCTACAGCCTTGCAATTCAATTCATAAAAATTGGGTTTTACCATAATTTTAATTGCAGCTTTTATTTCTTCCTTAGAAATTAAACCTGTTTTACAGGCTGCTCCTAAAAGAACCATGTTTGCAACTTTTGATGAACCTAAATCTTTACAGGCCTGGTCAGTATCTACGGCAATAACTTTTCCGGCTGTTTTGTTCAGGTATTCTATCATTGTTTCTTCGCTAAAAGTTTTTCCTGTAAGGCTGGCTGTTGTTGGTTGCACAACTTTTTTGTTAACAATTACCATTCCGTCTTTTTTTAAGAAACTGGCATTTCTAACTGCCTCTGAGGCTTCAAAAGCGATGATTATATCTGCCTGACCCTGTGGTATAAGTGGAGAATAAATGTCTTGTCCAATGCGAACATGACTTGTAACTGAACCACCACGTTGTGCCATACCAATTGTTTCTGCAGAAAGAACATGTTCTCCTCCAGAAATTGCAGCTTGAGAAAGTACTTTTGCAGCTAAAACAGTTCCCTGTCCGCCAACTCCACAAATTAATATATTTTTACTCATAGTCAGCTCCTAGTTAATTGCTTTTACAGGACAAACCCCGGCACAAAGTCCACAACCTGTACAAAGGGATTTATCTACTTCTACCAATTGTTTGCCTTTGCTGTTTGTTTTTGTGCTTAAGCTTAATGCAGGACAGCCAAGTTCGTTAATACATTTACGGCATCCAATACATTTTTCCTTATCAACTGATTTTGTACCCGGGAATTTATATCCAAGTTTTCCTGCAATGCTGATACATGGGGATTTAAAGATGATGGCACTTACTCCAGGTGCGGCATCTGCTTCTTTAACTGCGGCAACGGCTTTTTCCTGGTCAAAAGGATCAACTTCTATAATTGGTTTTACGCCAACTGCTTCCAGAATTTTTGGAATGCTTACTTTTTCTACAATTTCGCCCATCATTGTAACACCGGTACCAGGATGGGGCTGATGTCCTGTCATGGCAGTAGTTGAATTGTCTAAAATACAAACTGTCTGTTTTGCCTGATTGTAAACTGCATTTACAACTCCTGTAATTCCACTGGCAAAGAAGGTTGAATCTCCAATAAAGCTGAAACAGTGAGTATCTGGTTCATTGTGATAAAAGCCTTGTGCCATGGTAATGTCTGCACCCATGCATAAACAGGTGTCTGTCATATCTAATGGCATGGCATTTCCTAAAGTGTAACATCCAATGTCGCCACAATAAGCAGTTTTCTGACCTTTCATAGCTTGTTTTACTGCATAGAATGAACCTCTGTGAGGACAGCCGGCACATAATACTGGTGGACGAACTGGAAGCTCAGGAGAGTTTTCTGTTTCGTTGCCTGTGGCAGATTGGGCAAACTGACTTGGATTTATCTTTTTTAGAATTATAGCTTTTATAATTTCTACAGAAAGTTCACCGGCTTCTGGAACTGTCTTGTCGTGTTTTCCGTGGATATTACAGTCAATTTTTTTAGAACCACAAAGAGAAATGAGGGCATCTTCTATTACAGGGTCTAATTCTTCGAAAACTGTAATTTCACTATGATTTTTTAAGTAATCAGCTGCTAATTCTGCAGGGAATGGAAAGGGTGTTCCAATTTTAAGGATTGTGGCTTCTGAAATTGCCTTATTTTCAGGATTTTCTGCTTTTAATATAGACAAAGCTTCTTTTAAATAGCAGTAGCTAATGCCACCTGCGGCAAAGGCGTTACGGGAATGTGTCCCGTTAGAAGGGGTGGCGGAAGACGCTGTTGCGGCTGGAGCCAGGGGAAGGCTTTCCCCTTCTACTGTATTCCATTTAGAATTTGAGAATTCTGCAGGAAGAAGGTTTTCGTTTCTGTGGAAAATCCGTTTGTGATTCATGTATGAACTGCGGGGGAAAATAACCCAGCGTTTAGAATCTTTTTCAAAGTTACCTGGTTTACGGCAAGGTTCCAATTGGGGTATTTCCATGCTTTCGTAAGCGTGATCTACACGGGTTGTAGGGCGGAAAAGAACTGGGGTGTTATATTTTTCTGAAATTTCAAAGGCTTCCTGAATCATTTCGTAAGCTTCTTGTGGGGTGGAAGGGTCGAAACATGGAAGCTTTGAATACTGGGCAAAATTTCTTGTATCTTGTTCTGTCTGGCTGGAAATTGGACCTGGGTCATCTGCAGAAACAATTACCATGCCACCTTTTACTCCAACATAAGAAAGACACATTACAGGGTCGCTGGCAACATTAAGACCAACCTGTTTCATTGTTACTAAAGTTCGGCTTCCTGCATAACTGGCACCAGCTGCTACTTCAACAGCGGCTTTTTCGTTTATGGACCATTCTACATAAGTTCCTGTCTTATCTTTATATTTAGATATGAATTCGATAATTTCGCTGGAAGGAGTTCCAGGATATCCTGCTACCAGATTTACTCCGGCTTTTAATGCACCAAGCGCAATGGCCTGGTTTCCCATAATCATTTGTTTAGCCATGACACTAGTCTACACTATTTTTTAATTATGGGAAATAAAGAAGCTAATCTAAAGGAATAAGATTTACTGTCATTGTGTAATTTTTTTCTGATTCTTTGTACGCATTAATAATAAAGCGAATTAATTTGTATGTACCATTTTTAATTCTAACTCTGGCCTGGAAATTTATTGTGTCTTTATCATGATTTACAAAATCCAGTAATTTTGAAATAGCAATTTGTTTATCAAGAGGATGGAACATTTTTAGAATCTGTTTTGTATTCCACGTCATGACTTCATCTTTTTCGTAGCCTGTATATTCAAGGAAACTAACATTTACAAAGAGGAATTGAATATTTGGCAACAGTTTATGAAGTCCTTGTCCGTATTTTATTTTGAATAATGTAATAAGAACACTACTGTTATCTATTATTAACTGAAGCTGATTGTTTGTCTGCTCTAAATCTCTGGCAGTTTTTATTTGGGCTGTAATATCATCAATAAGAATATAGAAAATAATCTGTTCTCCATTTTTACTTATTCGCCATATGTGTGCCTTAAGCCACAGAGACGGAAGCTTTTTTCCAGGTGAGAATTCTATTACTAAATTGACTTCTTCATCATTATTACCGGCGCGAAATATTGCATCTCTAAGGGCATGGGCATCTGTTCTGTTTAAGTAGGAATAAAAGCGTCTTTTGAATAAATCTACATTTTTATTGTTATAACCAATAAGATTTAAGAATTGTTCATTTAATCTTACAAAAGAAAGATGTCCATTTAAGCTTTCTGCAATACAAGCTGGGCCAACAAAATTTTCAAAGATTGCGGTTTCCATGGAATCTGTATCGAAAAAGTTGTTTACATCTATAAGACTTTTCAGTTTTTGAGTTGATGGAATCTGGACTTTTGTATGTGATTTTAGCAAGGTTTCGAATTGCTCTAGTGGAATTGGTCGTGAATAGAGGAAGCCTTGGATTGTGTCGCAACCTAAACTAGAAAGAAAAGAGGCTTGTTCTGGAGTTTCTACACCTTCCGCTACTGTTGCAAGTTCCAGCATATTTGCCATGCGCATTACAGAGCTGATGATGTTTCCGCCGCGATTCTTATTTTCTTTTCCTCGCAAAAATCCCATATCAAGCTTAAGAATATCAATAGGGAAATCTTTTAATGTATTTAATGATGAATATCCGCTACCAAAATCGTCCATTGCAATCTGGAAACCAAGTTGTTTTAATCTTGAAATGCGGGCGATAAGTTTGTCTTGATCTTTCATAACAGCACTTTCTGTAATTTCAAGATGGATGTATTCCTGAGGAACATTATATTTTTTTTGCAGCGAGCTGATATATGCAATGGTGTCATCGCTATCCATGCTTACACGGGAAATGTTTACTGAAATTGGAACAATGTCGATTTCCTGGTCCAGCCATTTTCTAACAGCAGAAAAAGTTTTTTCCCAAACAATATGATCAAAGTCTAGAATGAAACCGTTTTTTTCAAAAATAGGGATAAAACTGCTTGGAGACAGAATTTCCCCATCTTTTTTTATCCAGCGGCTAAGTGTTTCTGCTCCAACAATGGTTTTTGTAGAATGGCTGTATTGTGGCTGAAAATAAATCTGGAATTCATCATTATCAACTGCATTTTTAAGTTGGGCTGTAATTGAAGATTCCAGAAAAACTTCGTTGTAAAGCTTCTGATTAAAAATTGCAAAGGCATTATGAACTCTATCTGTAATATTGTTCATGGCCAGTGTTGCATTATTTATGGCTTGGGAAATATCGTTATCTTTTGGATCCAGAATAAATATACCACAGCGAACGGAAACAGGATAATTAACACCGTATTCTGTTAAATCAAAAGATTCCATTTCATAAACCTGTTCAAGGTTAAATATGGTATTTGGGAAGGCCATAATAAAATTACCGGCTCCCATTCTGGCACAAATACCAATATCTGAAACAAGCTTTGTTAATCCTTCTGAAACAACACGAATTGCAGTATTTCCAGTTTCAAAACCATAAAGGTTATTTATAAGCTGAAGTTTATCAATATCAACTGAAAGAAGTGCAAATTCTATATTCGGATTTTTTTTTCTTAGCTTTTGTAATTCAGAAATGAAGCTGTAGTTATTTAATAAACCTGTATCCAGATCATGATTTAGACGATATTTCATTTCATCATGCATATACTGAATACAGCTTTCGATTTTTGTATATCCATTGGCAACGGCTTCTACAAAGGCTGTACAAGAAGGGTAACCACAAGAGTTACAATCTAAATGTCTTTTTGCTTTTGTATCTTTGTGTAAGAGACCAAATATTTCATTACGAACTGTTTCTGGAATAGATGGCACTTGTTTATAACGAGATGTAAATGTGCAGTAAAAATCTTCTGGATTAAGGTTTTGGAAATAGTCTTCAAATAATTTGAAATTTGAATCTGGATCATTACTAAATGATGTAGAAGCTGTAGATTGTTCTTTTATGGCTTTGGCTCCACCATAAATTAGGTTTAAATCTATAGTATTACGTTGAACACCAGCACCAGAGAAACAGCCAAAATTACATCCGTTTACATTTGAAAGAGTTGGCTGATTATTATTTTTTACCATTTCTGGTGCATCGGTTAATAGTCTGTTCTGCTGTTTGTTTATTGATTCATAATGAGTTATTAAGCTGGTGGCAGGAAGCAATTTGGAAATTGCGTCTGTGAATCCTCCTGAAACGCTGTATAAAGAGCCGATTGATGTGGGTTTTAAATCAAAGTCGGCATGATATGATTCTGTTTCAACTGAATTGATTGTGTTTAGAAGATGGAGGAATGTAACATTATAATTTATGTAAACTGTGTCTTTGAAATTTTCAAATTCCTGTTTTGAAGAAATGCAGGAACCTAGAAAAGCAAGTTTTGAATCATCTTTTAAATATTTTCTGGCATAAATTGCTGTACATAATTCTGGAGAATGGACAGGAATTAAAAAATCTATTAATTCTGGAGCAAGGTTTTCACAGTAGTTTATGAAAGAGGCACAAGTATTACTTAAAAATTTTTGAGAATTAATGCCTTGTTTTTGGTTGTTTCGTATGTATTTTGCATTTAACCAGATTGAAATTTCCCCACCAAAACCGGCATCATAAATCTTTTTTACACCCAGATGTTTTAAATAGCCAAGAATTTCAAAGGCTTTTTCTTTGTATATAATATAAAAAACAGGGGAAACAATTAGTGAAATGGACTCTCCTGCCTTAAGAGCTTCCATAAATTGACTGGTGTCATCGGAATAGGAGCGGGCATTATGGGAACAGTGATCGAGACAAACTCCACAGGAAATACATTTATTTGAAACTTCAATGGTGTTTTTATCATTTTTTCTGATAGAAATATTTGCACCATTTGAAACACAAGTATTAACGCATTTATTACAGCCATGGCAGTTTGTATTAGTAAAAATTGTGCCGTTATTAAATCGTCCCATAGTACACCTTTTTTTAATTTACATTACTTATAATATTATAATAGATGGCGAAATTTTCGCCATCTATTTAAACGTTCTATTTTATTTCTTTCCGATTTCTGAGATGGCAGAAACTACACCTGCAAGATTCTGGAAATCTGCTGGAACAATAATTTTTGTAGCCTGACCGTTTGCTGCTTTTTCCATAGTTTCTAAGCTGCGGAATTTAATAACAGCTTCGTCCATACCAACAGCTTTAAGCATTTTTAAACCATCAGCAGTAGCTTTCTGAACTTCGAGAATTGCTTCAGCTTCACCTTTTGCTTTTTGAATTGCAGCTTCTTTTTCAGCTTCGGCAGACAGAATCATAGCTTGTTTTTTACCTTCAGCTTCAAGAATTGCAGACTGTTTATGTCCTTCTGCAATAAGAATCTGTTCACGGCGTTCACGTTCAGCTTTCATCTGTTTTTCCATGGCTTCGCGAATTGCCTGTGGAGGTTCAATATTCTTAACTTCTACACGGTTTACTTTAATACCCCAAGGGTCTGTTGCTTCATCCAAAATGGAACGCATTTTTGTATTGATTACATCGCGGCTGGTAAGTGATTCATCTAGTTCAAGTTCACCAATAATGTTACGAAGTGTTGTTGCACTAAGATTTTCCAAAGCATTAATTGGTTTTTCAACTCCGTATGTATATAATTTTGGATCTGTAATCTGGAAATAAACTACAGTATCAATCATCATGGTAACGTTATCTTTTGTAATAACAGGTTGAGGTGGAAAATCAAAAACCTTTTCCTTAAGGGAAACTTTATTTGAAATTCTATCGAGGAATGGTAATTTTACATGTAAACCAACATTCCAGGTAGTGTTATAACCTCCAAGGCGTTCAATAACAAATGCTTCTGACTGAGAAACAATTCTGATGTTTGTAATGATAAGAATCATTATAATAGCAATAACAGCAATAATAATAAACATAAATTAACTCCTATATTTTTTTTACAAATGCAGTAACACCTGCAATTTCTTCAATTTCGCATTTATTACCTGTTTCTATGGTAATATCTTCTTTTACAGCTGCAGTCCATTCCATACCATTTATTTTAATGGTGCCCTTGTTGAGTGGAGTAATGGTTTTTGTAACTACGGCAATTTGACCAATAATTTTTTCATAGTTTGTAGCAATCTTTTTTTGACTAATCTTCTTTTGAACAATAGGTCTTGTGAAAATAAGAAGGATTAATGCTAAAACTACGAATATAAAAAGCTGTGCAATAAATGGAATAGGTGTAAAGGATAAAAATACCATTACAAAAGAACTGATTCCAAACCAAATGGTGGTAAGTGAAAGAGTAAGGGTTTCTATTACAATACAAATGATTGTAACTGCAAACCATACCCAGGGCAGGTTATTACTCAAAACACTTAAAATGCTGTCCATAAGCTTTGCCTCCTTTGATAAGTTTCTTTGTTTATTATAATTCTGAACTGAGTAAAAAAAAAGAGTAACCTTTGTTACTTTTTGGGTGACAAAAGTTACTCTTTTAATATATTAATGGATTTTGTTAGAACAAAGGTTTTTCAGCTTCGTCTTTTGTTACAAATGGACCTGGGATAACTGTAGATGTACGTTTTGTTCCAAAGAAACCTGTATCAAATGTGATAGGTGTTCCATCTGGATTTTCGTATTTTTCTTCTGGTTCGAAAGCCATGTAGATATCGTCTGTATGCATAAGCTTTGCTTTTGATGCCGGAAGAACATCATAAAGATTTGTTTTAAGAACTATTTTGCCATTTTCTTCAGCAACTGAAATTTTAACTTTGTTCTTTGTATCAACAACAGCATCTTTATCTTTTGCAGATGGTTTTGCTCCATTAAAGTATACATTGCCACCGTACCAAACAGGAAGTTTTGAATAGTAACGGTCAGAAGCAGGAGAACCCATTCCACAGTATCCATCAAAAAGCTTGTCCCATTCTTCAAATGTTGGATATTCTGAGAACTGGAAAGTACCAGCAAGAATGTTGTTATCATCCCAGCAGTTAGGTTTTGTATTTTCCATAACTTCTTTTAAGTATGGGCGCATGTCTTTTTGAATGAAAATGTTGTTGTAGAATTTATCATCACCGTGGAGGAATGTCATAAAGCCTGCAACTTCTGTGCGGTGTGGAACATGGTATGGTGTGTAGCGAGGAGATGTAAGTGTTAAAGAACCGTTGTCTGTACCAGTTCCTACAGCAACTAAAGCACCAGCAATAATGTTGTGAACTAATGCAACACCCTGTGTACAAAGCTTCAAAGCTCTGTCTGAAAGGAAAATATTGTTATCAAGCAAGGTTGGTCCGTGAGAAACTTCGATGAAAACATCTTCTGCCATTCCACTTGCCGCATCTTTAGCAAGGTTGTATTCCTTTGGCAAAGTATTATCGTGGAATAAGTTCTGTGTTACACGAGTTCCCTGGGCCTGCCAGTCTAGCCATAAACCTCGTGTACAGTGGTGAATGTGGTTACGGCGATAAATACAGTCAATAGCGGCATGCATTTTAATACCACCAATTTCTGCACCTGCAAGATTCTGTTTATTGTTGATATGATGAATGTGATTATCTTCAATAATCGAGAATACTCCACCAAGGTGTCCTACAATACCAGTCTGGCCACAGTCATGGATTTCACAGCGTCGTACAATATGTGAACCGATATTCTCTTTTGTCCAGCCTTCCATCTGAGCCTGACAGATACAATCACGTTCTGTCTGAGTTCCGTCTTTGTATTTCCATTTGAGCCATTTGTTATCGTTGTTTGGCTGTTTGTATTTTCCTAAAGAAATACCGTTTGTTTTTGCTTCGTAAATGTGACAGTCTTCAATAATCCAGCCTTTAGACCAGTGTGGACCAATCATACCTTCCTGGTAAGCTGTTGGAGGTGCCCACTGTGTAGCTGCCTGAGATACTGTAAAGCCACTCAATGTAATAAAACCTTTACCTTCTTCTGAAGGATAGAAACAGTGGCGGCGAACTGAAATTTCAATATTTTCTTTGTTAGGATCTTTATCCTGGAAGTTTGCATAAAAAACAGTTTCATCAGTTTTTTCATCCTGTTCTGCATGCCAAACGTAAGTAGAAAATTCATGATCCCATGAATTTAATGCAACCTTTGGAGCTTTTACTTCATCAATGCTCTGAACTTCGTACATTGATTTTCCGTTTAAGAAAACATCTCCAAGGTGAGCAATCATATAAGCAATGAACCAGTCACCACTAACAAGTTCTTTATAAGGATTAAAATCGCCGAATATTTTATTTGAAACCCGGGCTGTATAAACGCTGCCTTCAACTTTTGTCCAGTTTTTAACTTCTTCAGCACCAGTGATATGGGCGGCAAGAGGTTTTTCAGATTTATAAATAATCTGTTTACCTTCTGTACCACCATTTTTTGGGTTTACATATTCGCGATAAACTCCAGGTGCTACAATTACTTCATCACCAGCTACAGCAATTTCTGCTGCTTGTTGTATTTTTGTGAAAGGTTTTTCTTTTGATCCGTCACCATTTGATGAGGCATTAAGATTTACATAATATGTCATGCTTATAACTCCAGATAGATTTTATTCTATCTGAAATTATAAACTATGCTGGAGATTTTAACATAATTAAAATCCCCGAAAATTGTATAAATATTACTTTAAAGAATATGTATAAACAGAGTCGTTGTAGTTTTCGTTTGGAACCCACATAACAGTCTTATCTGTAAGGTTATAAACAACACTGTGAACTGTAATAGAATTGCTGTCTCCCTGTTTATTCCATCCACGGCGACCTACATGGGAAAGAATTTCCATAGCCTGTGCTTCATCTGAAACAACTGCATTTATAGGAGAAAGATCTGCGTAAAGCTGATTATAGCGGTCTGCACCTTTCTTTTCATCTTCAGAAACATTGTCGTAGTAACCAGGTTGAATGATAAAATTTGTAATCCATTGAAAATCACAGGCAGCTTCTCTTTCGCCAATGTGACTGTCTTTATCGTTATAAGTTACAACAAGTTTTCGTGCAGAACCATCATTATCAGTCTCATCTGTTGCACCAACCCATTCGAGTATTGCACTTTTTCCAGAAGCATCTGCAACCATGTAATGATATGAAGTATTTGCTGAATCATGAAGATCATAGCTTTGTGCAATTTCTACTGCTTCTTCTACGTTGTCTGCATAATCTAGAATCATACGAAGCATTGTTGTAGATGTAAAATCTGGTTTATCTGTCTGCTGGTCTGTGGCTACTGTTTTTTCTCCCTGATATGTCATATAAATACCGCAACTTACGCCTGCATCGTTAATTCCATCAAGAGGTGCGTAAGGTGCAGCAAGACAAGTGATTTTATTCATTAAACCTTCAACATTTTTATCAACATCCATTCCAAGGAACTGTAAATCTACTGTTGAAATTGTGGCGTGTCTTGTTTTTGATTTTTTTGTAAAAACAATACATGTGTTTGTTTTTGCAAAATCATAGTTGCGACCAAAAAGTTTTTTACCGTCTTTTGTTTGTGCTGTAAAAGAAGAACAACCGATATTAGATTCTTTTATCTGCATTTTTATTAAACCTTTTGTGATGTGATTTGTAATAAAGGAAAGAAGCTCTTTATCGTTAGAAACACCACCTTGTTTAATAAAGTCATCAAAGTAATAGTCTCCTTTTACTTTCATTGTGTAAACAGCACCATCATTATGACTATCATTTCTATCTTTAAGGAGTTTCATGCTGCTTGCTGTAGAAATTTCGTTGTGCCAAAGTGCAATAAATGTAATTAATAAAATAAGAATTACTGAACTAAGAACTATGCCAAAAATTTTAGCAATTTTTTTTAAAATTTGTGATTTACTCATATTATCCTCTTTGTTTAACTTATAGACAAATAATGTCAAATTGTCAATCAATAAATGGAGCAATAAATGAAGCATTCACAAATTAATGGAGTTCTATTCTTTTATAAAAGCACCTTTTTTAAGAGTATTTATAATAGGTGATGTGTCTTGAGCAACTTCAATCATCAATTTTACAAATTTTCTTAAATCATCTGATTGGGTGTCTTTTAGTTTGGAATAAGTAGATATCATTTTTTGCAAAGATTTTATGCAAATGTGACTTAATTCGGTAACGGTCTTAGCTCCAGAAGCATCAAGAATTTCAAAAAGATTTTTGGAAAGAATTTCCCTCTGAGCTGGAGGAACTTGTTCTGCCCAGTCATTTAAAGATTCATGGAAAATTTTGCTTTGTGTAGTAAAATCAACTTCGTGTACAAAATCTGCACCACAAATTTCCCAAAGATGTGCTTTATGTTGATTAAGGGCAACACCTGCACTTTTAGTAATTTCAAAATTTTTTTGATGATGGAAAATCATGCCAACAATAGAATATGCCGGGTAAACAGAAACAAGTCTGTCTTCTATATTTTTAAAACCCTTTTTCTTAAAGAAAGCTTCATCAAAACCAGGACCATCAAAATTAAAAACATTTGTAATTCTATCCTGATTTTCTTTACTGCAATTTACGGCGGTATTTATAGCAATGTTTCCACCTTTTGAGTGTCCAACAATTACAAGGTCTTGCTTAAAATATGAAGCAACTTTTTCAAAATAATCTAATCCATCCTGATGGGAAGGGATGTGGGGTGAAAAAGAAAGAATAAAATCTTCTTTCCAGCCAACCAAAGTGTCATCTGTTCCCACAAAAGCAATAACAGCTGTATTTTCGAGAAGAAAAACCATGGCGGCAAATTGTTCTTGTTTTTTTTCATCAATAATTTGTTTAAATCCGCAAACTTTTACTTGAGAAAAACGTCTACTGTTTCCAGTTGCAACTAAAAGCTCTGAGGTTCTCTTTTTTTTGTAATAAGATGTATTTCGTTTAGATTCGTAATCTGGACTTTCTGAATAAATTTTACTTAATTCCTCTAGTGTTATAGGTTGTGAAAAATCACTAGAAACAAGACCTTCCATATTTGTATAAGACAATTGTGCAAAAATTAAAGCGTCGATTTTGTTTAATGGAACCTGATTAAAAGAAATATCTCCACGCCATTTAAGGTAGTCAAACATGTTAGACATACAATATAATCCTCTGTTTTCAATATAATGAAAAAGGGAGTTAAAAGAAATGTTTTTCTCTTTTTATTTTGCTGTTGAGATGTTGTTTTGTAACTGATGAAATAGAGCTTCCTGTTTTATGGCAGTCTCCCAATCCCCGGTTTGTAATTAATATGGAAGAGTTGCATATTCCAAAAATGATGGTAAAACGTATGGGACGGTTTAAAATATTGTTATCTTAAATTAAATACAGTTCCTCTATTTTTTTAGTCGTTATAACAAATATTCTGCTGGCTTATAAAAGATTCGCCTGGTTTTATTTCATTCAAACCAATTTTATGTTCCCAAATGTGGTCTGTTTTTTCTGTATCTGGTAAACCATGCCAAGGTTCAATACAAATGAACTGGGGATCTCCATTTACATTTTGCCAAATCATAGTGTAAGGGAACCCCTTGGATTCAATGCTGATTAATGAACCGGTTTTTTTGTTTCTTAAACCAACCCAAGAAGAATTTCCAGTAAGGAATAAGTGGCCGTTTCCATATCCTGCAGCAGTTGCTGGAACAAAACCTTTTTCAGTTTCACCATAAGGGAATGTAATTAGAGATTTTCCATCATCCTGTGTAATAATGTAGCCCTCTGGAGTACATTTTACACCAGTTAATGCTTCTTTCTTTTCGAATTCAACAACGTAATCAGAAATCTGAGTACCTGCAGCATCTGTATTTCTTGGACAAGCAAAGGCTGTGTGAGTACCAATACCAAAACGGAATGGTTTTGTGTCTGTATTTTTTACAGTCATTTTCCAGTTTAAGCCTTTGTCTGTAACTTCATATTCAGTAATCAAAGAGAATTTATATGGGAAACGATAAGAAGTGTCTGGACTATCTGTAAGTTCAAATGCAACTTTTGTTGGTTCCTGTAAAATCACTTTTGTGTCCAAATTGCGGGCAAATCCGTGATTTTTTGTGTATTCGCATCTTTTTCCTTCAATCATAAAGTGATTATCAAGACAGCGGGCAACAAATGGGAAAAGAATTGGAGCATGATTTCCCCAAACTGCTTTATCACCATTCCAAATTAATTCTGTTCCATCATCTTTTTTTACAAAGTGCTGAATTTCTGCACCAAAGGAATCGATTTCTGCTTTAAATTTGTTATTTTCAATTGTTACTATCATTTTTTTACCTTGTGTTCTGCCTTGAATTGGGTGAATGTTCCTTGTCCACCATTTTGAGCGTATAAACCAATAAATACTCCACAGAATCCGCCTGCTACTTCACTTGAAAGATAGCGGGTATCTGCATATCCCATTTCTGTATTATTTGCAAAGAATGTGTAGCCGTAAGGTGAGGCAACTACTTTTAGGTTTGCAAGGGGTGTGGAAAGTGGGATTTCTTTTTTAATACATTCTGCTGGTCCTATTTTTACTCTAAGGCAGGCAAAAAATTTTTCATCACGATTTTCTATATAAATATCATAATGATGATTAGGATCCATGTACATAGACATTCCTGCCTGTCCCTGATTTTCCAAGTTTACAGACACTTCCATTGTTTCATTAAATTCTTTTTGACGTGTTCCAATAAAAGTTGGACTTCCTTTTAAAGTGTCGATTGTAAAATTTCCACTTCTTAAAATAAAACTGTCTTTATTCAAAGAGTATTTGGTGGAATCATAATTACATAAATAACACCAGTCAAGCTTTGTAGAAAGAGTTTCGAAGGTATCTGTAAAATCTCTTTTTTGGGGTGCAAATTTGTGCTCAAAAGGAAGCTCTGTATCTAATAGGGCAACACCGTATCCCATTTTTTCATTGTAACCATTGGCAACAGGGAATTTGCAGAAGGTGTTGTCTGCACAAGTGTTTTGAGTACCAATGTAAAACCAGTCATCTTTCCATACAACAGGTTCCATGCAAGTTTCTCTTCCTAAATGATGATATGGCATGTATTTATCTGTTTGGCGGAAAGCTAGATGGCAGAACCACCATGTTCCATCTGGAGCCTGAACAATATCACCATGGCCGGCACCCTGTAATGGGTATCCACCTAAGTTACGATTTGTAAGAACAGGATTTGAAGGGCAAGGTTCATAAGGTCCTTTAATGTTTTTAGAGCGGGCATAATTTACCATGTGGCCATATTCTGTTCCACCTTCTGCATTTAAAAGATAGTAATATTCTCCAAATTTATACATATGAGGTGCTTCAATAAAGCGACCGCCTGTTCCATACCATAATGGTTCATTCTCAGAGAGTTTTTTTCCATTTGAAATATCAATTTCACTCATTTGAATATAACCACGACCATCTTTGTCGTTTCCATTGGAAATAAAATATACTTTTCCATCATCATCAAAGAAAAGACTCGGATCAATTCCATCCTGTTCTACTTTAATAGGATCCGACCATTCACCGTAAATATCATCAGTATAAACATAAAAGTTTCCTATGTTGGAAACATTTGTTACTACCATATAAAAACGACCTTTGTTATAGCGAATTGTTGGCGCATAAATTCCAGAATTTGTATCATTATTTGGAACCAAAAGCTGACTTTCTCTTGTAAGACAGTGTCCAACTTGTTTCCAGTTGATTAAATCTTCACTTTCAAAAACTGGTACCCCTGGAAAATATTGGAAAGTGGAAGTAACAAGATAAAATTTGCCATTTGGACCTGCACACATACTTGGATCAGGATACATTCCTCTTAAAACTGGATTCTGATATTTCATAAAGGCTCCTATATGAATATAATTGTATTGGATATTGTGTGAACAGTAAATATCATATCAAACAGATTGGTGGATACAATTGACGGATGGTATAAAAGGAATTAATAATAAATAAAGAAATATGAGCAGGGGTATTTATTATGGCAGAAGAAATTGAAAAATCACTTATAGAAGATTTGATAAAAACAGCATTGGATGCTCGCAAAAATTCTTACTCTCCTTATTCCAATTACAAGGTGGGAGCAGCACTTTTGTGTGATGACGGTATTAGTATTTATTCAGGATGTAATATTGAAAATGCTTCATATCCTTGTGGAATTTGTGCAGAAAGGGTTTCTTTAGGAAAAGCTGTTAGTGATGGGCATAGAAAATTTAAAGCAATTGCCGTAGCTGGTTCTAGTGAAGAAATCTGTACTCCTTGTGGACTGTGTCGCCAGGCTTTGTATGAGTTTGCACCTGATCTTACAGTTATCTGTTGTGGAAGCAAAGGAAATTACGAAATTCACAGTTTGAAAGAACTTCTTGCGGGTGGTTTTGGTGCCAGCAGCATGCAATAACTGTATAATTACTGTATAATAACTGTAAAATCACTATATAATAAAAATACTATTGATTTCCAAAATTATTTAAAAGGAGTTTGGATGTTAAATTCAAACAAACAGATTATTCTGTTTATGGGAATTGAGATTTAGCCTTGAGGGTTAATCACAATTTCTGGCTCAGTTAGAGCAGCCCTCAAGGTTTTTTGTCGAAAATTTTGAATTAAGGGTAAAAAAATGATAACAAATTATACTATTCGTGTGGAAACTCCAGCTGATTATGCTGAAGTTAGTAATCTGGTAAGAGAGTCTTTCTGGAATGTTTATGCACCTGGTTGTACAGAGCATTATGTAATTGAACATTTAAGAAAGTCTGAAGGCTTTATAAAAGAACTTTCTTTTGTAATGGAAAAAAATGGCAGAATTATTGGTCAGAATATTTTCTTCAAAACCGAAATTACTGCTTCTGATGGAACAAAAATTCCTGTCCTTTCAATGGGTCCTATCTGTATTGCTAATGATTTAAAGAGGCAGGGGTATGGGAAAATCCTTTTGGATTATTCTTTTGGAAAGGCCGCAGAACTTGGTTTCGGGGCAGTTTTTTTTGAAGGTAACATTGATTTTTACGGAAAAAGTGGTTGCGAATATGCTTCAAAATACAATATCCGCTATCACTTAATTCCAGAGGGGTCAGACCCAAGCTGTCAATGTTTCTTTTTGTGACGGAATTAAGGGAGAATATGTCCTGCTGCAAGATACAATTTGTACCATTCTTCGTAAGTCAGGACAATTTCGCTTCCCTGAATTATTTCTTTTAAGCGGTCTGGGTTTGTTGTACCGGCAATAACCTGCATTTGTGCTGGATGACGGGTAATCCAGGCTGTGGAAATGGCAGTTGTAGAAACTCCATATTTCGCAGCTAGTTCTTCCAGTGCTTTGTTCAGTTCTGGAAATTTTGGGCTTCCTAAGAAACAGCCCTGCCAGTTTTCCATCTGGAATGGTGACCAGGCCTGAATTGTCATATCATTTAAGCGGGAATAATCTAAAACACTGCCGTCCCGGTCTGCAGAACCCTTACTTGTCATATTTACTTCCAATCCGTTAGCTATCATGTTGGAAACTGGAATGCTGAATTGCAACTGGTTAATAATCAAATCTTGTTTTACATATTTTTTAAGAAGTTCAATTTGCATTGGCTTGTGATTTGAAACACCAAAGCGACGAACTTTTCCAGAAGATTCAAGTTCATCAAAGGCGGCAGCAACTTCTTCTGGTTCTACAAGTGCATCTGGGCGGTGAAGCAGAAGAATATCAAGATATTCAGTATTCAAACGTTTAAGAATGCCGTTTACTGCGGTCAAAATATATTCTTTTGTAAAGCAATAATGAGGTGTAGCAGTTTTATTATTAATTCCACATTTTGATTGGATAATCAGCTGGTCACGTTTAATAGAAGAGTCGCTTTTAAGAGCTTTTCCAAAGATTTCTTCAGATTTTCCACCGCCGTAAATATCAGCGTGGTCAAAAAAGTTTGCTTCCATTTCCAAAGCCTGGTGAATAAATCTATTCATTTCATCTGGAGTTTTTTCTGCAAGACGCATACAGCCAGTAACAACTGCAGGCACTTTTAAGTTTGTATTTCCAAGTTTTACAAATTTCATTTTTAACCTCTTAAGTATAGTTTTAAAAGAAGACTGCCTGAAAAAGACTAGATTAGTTTTGGTACTTTTCCTAGTAGCTGGATTTTTATTTCTTATTTCAGTATTTTGCACTTTAACTGAATATCTTTACCTTTTCTACCAGAGGCAAAAGTCCATTGAAATGGAGTTCCAAAGTGGCTTATATTTTCAGGTTGTAAAAGCATTTTTGTATATTCTTCAAGAGTGTGGATATAAATATCTGTTTCATCAGAAATCAAAATATAATCTGCAAGTTGCAACTGATTCTGAACTTTGCCACCGTAACCTCCAATAACCCATCTTACAAGTTTCTCCAAATGTGGTTTTAATTCGTTTCTTAAGGCCATTGAATTTTCATCGCCAAAATCTCGTAAATTTCCATTTTCTTGGAATTTTTGCAAGAGAGTACGAAGTTTTTCATTTTCTGAATCCAAAACATCTGCAAAAGCATCGGATGTATATTGATGAACGCTTACAGATTTTGCATTTGTTTTCTTGCAGCTAATTGTAAAATGTTTTTCTGTTCCATTTTTAAGGATAACCGTTACAATAATATCTGTTTTTGGAGAACCTGATGTTTTTAAATTTCCAATTACCTTTTTATCAGAGGTTGCATTGATTTTAGAAACTGTTGTTTTGTCAAGATTGAAACAAAACAATATTTTCTCAAAGAAATCATAATGAATACCAACAAGTTTCGGATTTAATGTTTTCCATTTTTCAAGATTATTCTCGTTACTTAAAACAGTTGAAATGTAAGATTCAAAATTGTTTCCCTGTAAATCTTTTTTTACACCAACAGAAAGATTTTTGTTCGCATAGTTTTCAATAAGTTCGAACAATTCCTGCTGTCCTACAATATCATCTATCGCTGAGAAATGCTTTTTGTTTATGATTTTAAATTTATACAGAAGAAAATCATCCTTATCATCCTGTGACAAATCATCGGGATAAACCAAAACTGATTTTGAAATTGATGGGTCAATTTCTTTGATGTTGTATGTATCCCATTGATTGCCTTTTAATCTGTCTGAACGGAATGAAGTTGTAATATTAACAATCCATTTTGTGTCATCTTGAAAAACAATTACAAAATTGCAGTAGAATTGAGCGTTATCATATTCTGCATAACCACATCTGTAATCTTTTATAATTTCTTTGATGTAAGCATAATTTTTACATTCAAGCAAAATTGATTCCAATGCAGATTTTGCATTTTTTCCATGTTCTTGTTTATCACTGTTTGAAAACTGTGGCATAAACTCTCCAACTTTTATAAATTGCTTACGATTTTTTCCGCAAGTTTTTCTACAACAGGAACGGCAACGGAGTTGCCGAACTGATGATACATTTGCGTTCTTGAAACAGGAATTTTAAAATCTCTCGGATAGCCCATAATAGCTTTACATTCATTTTCTGTAAGCAAGCGCAATCCTGTTTCGCCACCACGCACAAAAGTTCCTGTAATTCTTTGAATCTTATGGTACGATGCACACAGAGTTTTTACAGGAAAATCAGAATTTGAATCTATGATTTCCGGATGCCCATCATCTTTTTTGAAGATGTAAGTTTGCTGTAAATGCTTAGAAATTGAAGGACCTTTTGCATCTTTTTCTACAAATTGCCCGATTCCAACTTTTTTCTCATTGCCGTCAGGAAATACAATTTCAGAAGAATAAACATCTTTTCTGAATCCGATAAAATACAATCTTTTTCTTTCCTGTGGCACTCCAAAATTTGCACTGTTCAAAACTTGTGCCTTTACATTATAATTGAGTTCATTTTGAAGGACATCCATTATTGTTTCATAGGTTCTTCCTTCATCGTGTGTAAGCAAACCTGTAACATTTTCCAAAATAAATGCTTTTGGTTGTTTTGCTTTTATAATTTCTGCAATATAGAAAAACAGTGTTCCTTGTGTTTTATGGTTAAACCCCTCTCTTTTTCCAATTGAACTGAATGGCTGGCAAGGGAAACCGCCTGCAAGAACATCGAAATCAGGGATGTCTTCAACATTTATTTTAGTAATATCGCCAAAAGGCACTTCACCATAATTTGCAAAATAAGTCTGTTTTGCTGATTCATCCCATTCGCTAGAAAAAACACATTCTCCACCACAATTTTGCAAAGCCATTCTAAAGCCGCCGATTCCTGCGAAAAGGTCAATAAAACTAAATTTTTCTCCTTTATTTGTATATGGAATTTCTAAAGCTTTATTAAAATCATTTTTTTGTGGAATCAAACTTAAATCAACATTTTTTGCTATTATTTCTTTTTCATATTTTTCAGCCTTTTCAGTTCCTTGAAGTTGAATGTAATGGCTGATTAAGGCATAATTTTCATCAAATTGCTCTTTTGGTAAATATTTTTTTAAGATTGAATAATTTGTTGGTCGTGCCATTTTTCCCACTCAAAGAAGGATTTATAACACATAATATAGCATATTTTTAGAAAAATTTATAGATACAAGCACACTTTATATGTGTTATGTGATTTTACATCTGCATTAAAGCAGAGTAGTCTATCCTATGTTCTCTTGCATAAGCAATAAAATCTCTTATTTCAGCTTCTGCTTGTGGTGAACTTTATAAATATAAAAAAAGGCGGGCTTGGCCCGCCGTTCATCTCTTGCAAAGCCTGACTTTGCAAGAGTTTTCAACTGATTAGAAACAGTTACTTTCGAGTAAATGTCATTGTCATCTTATTTGTCATTTCACCAGAAGAAAAGTCTTTCACAATAACAAATGTTTTTCCTTTATCAGAATAAGTACCTTCCTCTATAAGAGGGTGTTCACGAAGTACTCCTCCATCAATTATAGTTATTATTGTAACCTTTGAATTTGCTTCATCTACAGTATAAGTCCCACTTGACTCAGGCTCGCTGTTATTGCTCCATGTGCCATCTGCAGTTGTTGTATATGTTATGGCAAATGGAGCTGTGGAATCATTCCATGTGTTATCATTAAATAGTTCTTCCTGCTAAGTTTTTGCATCTTCACTTGCAGCCTGGCCATTAATATTGTATTTTGCCCAGTTGAATGAATAGTCATTTGCTATTTTTGTAACAGTATAATCCATTTCCATAACAGTTGTCGTTTCGCCGTTAGTGACTTTTTTTGTACCATATTTGCGGATACTTGTGCTTGTCGGCATTGTCGCTGTGATTGATGATTCTACTTTAGAATTTTTTTGGTAAATTTCAACTTTAGAAACACCATAAGTTCCAACAAAATTTAATTGTCCATTCTCATTACCATTTGCACAGGAAACAAAGGTAAGAGCCATTACCATAGAAACTACTACTGTAGTCAGTTTTAAGAATTTTTTCATAAATTCCTCCGTTGTTTTTTTGTTGCGAAACGAGCGTAAGCGAAGTTTCGCAACATAGGAATATTACAATTCCTATGTTCAGTGTACACTGAACATTTTTCGCGAAGCGAAGTTTTTTGTCGGAGAAATATTTGTTTGGGATTTTTTCTTGTAACACAAGCGGGTCAATAGCCTATCCGCCTAACAGATGTTATTTATACAACTCAATCAGACGAAGATAAACATATTGTTTACCATACTTTTTTCCTATATCATAGGATTACAGAGGTTAATATGACTAAACAAATAAAACAAGTTATTTTCTGGGTTGGTGCTCTTCTTATTGGTGCCATTTTGGGGTCATTGCATATTACAGCAGTTGATAGTGTTTGTAATTTTGTGGCTACTATTTTTACTAGACTTTTTAAATTTACGGCAGTGCCTGCTATTTCAGTTTCTATTCTTACAACTCTTGCTATGCTTGGTGGAAATAAAGAAACAGGGAAGATTTTCAGAAGAACATTAATGTATACACTTCTTACAACTTTTGCAGCTTCAACAATCGCTGCAGTTTTGTTCTTTGTTATAAAGCCAGAAGTTCTTTCTTCTTCAGTTTACGAGGGAGTTGCTACTGATACATTGGCAAGCATGAAAGCTTCATCATTCTTAAGCTATTTTGTAAGTGCAATTCCAGATAATATTCTTTATCCATTTGTTTCAGGAAATGTTCTTTCTATTTTAATTGTTTCATTTGCATTTGGTTTTGCAATTTCAAGAATGAAAGAATCTGAAAAAAAGTCTGCAATTCTTAATATAATCAATGGTTTTCAGGAAATGGTTTTTATGATTATTGGATGGATCATTTCTATTCTCCCAATCGGAATTATTGCATTTACAGCTCAACTTGTTTCTGACATGTCTGCTGGTATTGTGGTTGATTCAATTGGACGTTATGTTGCAGTTGTTTTAAGTGGAAACCTGATTCAGTTCTTTATTGTACTTTCATTATTCCTCTTAATTCGTGGTATTAATCCTGCTAAACATTTTAAGAACATGATTCCTGCAATTCTTACTGCTTTGTTCACAAAATCTTCTGCAGCTACACTTCCTGTAACTATGGACTGCGTTGAAAACCGTGTTAAATGTGATAAGAAATTCTCTCGTTTTATACTTCCAATGTGTACAACAATCAACATGAATGGATGTGCAGCCTTCATACTTGTTACCTCACTTTTTGTTATGAAAAACGGTGGTGTTGAATTAAATCTTATTACAGTAATTTCATGGATTTTAATTTCTGTAATTAGTGCTGTAGGAAATGCAGGCGTTCCAATGGGATGTTTCTTCCTTACACTTTCATTAATGGCTGGAAAGGGAATGCCAATTGGTGTTATGGGAATTATTCTTCCAATTTATGCAGTAATTGATATGATTGAAACTGCAGTAAATATTTACAGTGACTCTTGTGTTTGTGCAATGACAAATAAAGATCTTAAAGCTTTAGTTACTGAAGAATGATTATTAACCTAATGCCACATCCAGCATCATCATTAGAGAGAAACCTATCATGAACATAATGGTTCCTAGATTTGAATGCTGTTCACCTTCGTCGGCTGCCATTTCTGGAACCAGTTCTTCTACAACAACGTAAATCATAGCACCGGCAGCAAAGCTTAAGAGATAAGGAAGCACTGGTACAATAAATCTGGCCAGGAGAATTGTAACAAGACCTGCAATTGGCTCAACAATTCCTGTCAAAACACCGTACCAGCAGGCCTTTGCTTTTGAAATCCCTTTGCTATGTAGCGGCATGGAAATTATAGCTCCTTCTGGAAAGTTCTGAATTGCAATACCAATTGCAAGTGCTAGTGCTGCAGAAGCAGAAACCTGAACTGCTCCTGTGTACCATCCGGCATACAAAACACCGACAGCCATTCCCTCTGGAATATTGTGGAGTGTTACAGCCAGAACCATCATTGTAGACTTTGAAAAACTGCTTTTTGGACCTTCCACAGTTTCGTTTAAGTGCATGTGGGGAGTAATTACATCAAGGAAAAGCAGAAAAAGCATTCCAAGACAAAAGCCAATTACAGCTGGAATAAAGCCCAACTTGCCTAAGCCCTGTTCTGTGGCCTGATCCATAGAAGGAATTAACAGACTCCATACGGAGGCAGCAATCATAACACCGGCAGCAAAACCAGAAAGGGATCTCTGAAGTTTTGGGCTTAGATCCTTTTTCATAAAAAGAACACAGGCAGAACCAAGGGCAGTTCCTAAGAATGGAATAAGTAAACCTTTTGCAATTACGGAAACCATATAACCTCCTGAAAGCAGAACATTGAATATTATATCATTAAGAATACAATTGTTAAATCAAATTATCAAATTACAAAAAAAAACTTTACTTGCCTGTATTTAGGTTTTATTACTCAGGCAATTAGGGCTAACTTTGCACCATAAATTTTTTTTATAACTGTTTTGTGAATGCTGGTTTTGTCGGCAATTATTTATGGGAGTATTTATGCCAATTTATATGGCTCAAATGGGCCAAGAATATCTTGTAAAAAAAATCTGTGGACTTGAAGAAACATTGTTCAGGTAAAGGACGCTCGTGTTGCAATCAGTAAAGAACTAGCTGGAAAAATAATTGTGTAAGTAATGTGTTAGGCACTGGAAGGCGGCTTTAGCCGGT
>SAMEA3663085__coassemble_254_pt1 | contig 24742 bp, 19 predicted proteins | sample SAMEA3663085__metabat2_low_PE_011 | metagenome-assembled genome bin SAMEA3663085 (sample SAMEA3663085) | pig gut metagenome | biome: pig gut; feature: pig-associated habitat; material: faeces | place: France | collected 2012
AGTTTATGATAATCTTCCAAATCTCCAGGACCATTTCCCATAGCATGACAATATTCACACAAAACAAGAGGTCGTTTCTCCCTTGGATCCTGCTCCACTTTTTTCCAATCTGTTACAGAAGGATACATTCTGGAAACAACATCGAAAATTTCATCTGAAGTGTCATCCTGTTTGTGAACACTTTCATAATGAACAAGTCGGGTTTTATCATAAGACTTTATCCATTTGGCAGCTTCTACAAAACTGTTTCCTAGACCGCTTTCATTTCCAAGGGACCACATAATGACACAAGGTCGGTTTATATCACGAGTTACCAGTAATTGTTCTCGGTTAAGGATAGCTTTTGCAAACAGAGGATTGCTAGCTGAAAGAGCGATGCCCGAATAATCAGACCAATCCCAATGAAAATGATTATTTACAGAAACTGACCCATGCATTTCTAAATCAGCTTCATCAATAACATAAAAACCATAAAGATCGCAAAGCTTGTAAAACAAAGGTGCATTTGGATAATGAGATGTACGAATTGCATTAATATTATGCTGCTTCATCAACTTCAAATCCATTTCCATCTGTTCTACACTAGCCGCATATCCTGTATCTGCATAACTGTCATGACGATTTACACCACGGAATTTCACCGGTTGACCATTTATTTTGATAATCCCGTCTTCTGCTTTTATTTCTCTGAAACCAATTTCTTCACCAATTAATTCCTCATTTGTTTCAATAACTAATTCATAAAGATTTGGTGTTTCTGCAGTCCACAGCAAAGGATTCTCTACTGCAATTTCCACAGTTTCCCCGTCCTTCACTTGAATTACTTTATGTTCAAAATGTTCATCATCAGGATGAATTTGCTTCAACATCTTCAGGCAAACAGCCGCATCAGAGCCAAAAGGAGTAAATTTCAGTATTCCCTGCTTTTCATCTTCCAAAATCCCTGTTTCTATTCTGTAATTCTTTAACCCAGATTCAGAACGGGAAAGCATATAAACATCACGAAAAATACCACTTAAACGGATTTTATCCTGATCTTCCAAATATGTTCCAAAACACCACTTCAGAACTGCAACTGTAATCGTATTTTTACCATCTCTTAAAACATCAGTTACATCAAACTCTGAAGTATGATGTGACACTTCTGAATATCCAGCAAAGCGTCCATTTATATAAAGATAAAGACAGCTGTCCACACCTTCAAAACAAAGAATTCTTTTCTTTCCATCAGCCTTGTAATTGTAAGAGCGTGAATACACACCCACAGGAATATCATCTGGAACAAATGGAGGATTAAAAGGAATTGGATAATTTACATTTGTATATTGTGGCTTGTCAAAACCATATAACTGCCAGCAGGAAGGGACATTAATTTTTGTCTTAGGTTTTTCATTACAAAAAGAGTCGGGTAAATCAATAATGCTTTCGTAGTAAGAAAAATCCCACTTACCATTAAGTAATTCAAAAAAATCTGATTTTTCCCGCTGTTCAAAAGGATTCTGTGCCTTTCCAAAAGGAATAAAATATGCATGAGGTTCCAGTGTATTTTTCTGAAAAACAATTGGATCTTCATGATAAACTAAGTTGCTTTTTTGAGAATTAACAGGTGTAATCTGAGTAAGATTCATTTCTTATCCTTATCCTTATCCTTATCCTTGCAAAATGAACTGATGCTGCAACAATCGCAACCACAGCTGCATTTGCCCTTTTTTTTATTTTTGACCATTCTGATTATGATTAAACCGCATATTAAAATAATAAATGCCAAAATTAACAAATCAATAAAATTCATTGCTGCCTCCCTTTAGAAAAACAAACCACCAATTATATGAACTAAAAATGCCATGCACCAGGCAACAACACATTGCCATAAAACTACTGCAATTGACCATTTAGTTCCCAATTCTCTTTTTACAGCTGCAATAGAAGCAACACAAGGTGTATAAAGCAGACTAAATACTAAAAGACAAACGGCACCCAGCTTGGAAATTACGAAATATAGTCCGGGTCCTGTTCCAAATAGAACTTCCAAAGTAGAAACTACACTTTCCTTTGCAATAAAACCAGAAATCAAAGAAGAACAAATTCTCCAGTCACCTAAACCTAATGGTTTAAAAATTGGTACCAGTACTCCAGAAATCTGTGCAAGAATACTGTCCTGGGAATTTTCTACAAGAGAAAGATGAATATCAAAACTTTGTAAGAACCAGATACAAATTGATGCCAGGAAGATGATTGTAAATGCTTTTTGTAAAAAGTCTTTTGCTTTATCCCATAAAAGCTGCATAACATTTTTTGCACCTGGTAATCTATAATTTGGCAATTCCATTACAAAAGGCACAGCCTCTCCACGGAACAAAGTTTTCTTAAACAAAAGAGCAACAAGAATACCAGTAATTATACCCAAAAGATAAAGGGATATCATTACAAGTCCCCCGTGATGTGGGAAAAATGCACTTACAAAAAAGGCATAAATTGGCAATTTAGCAGTACAACTCATAAAAGGAGTAAGAAGAATTGTCATTTTACGGTCTCGTTCACTTGGTAGTGTTCTTGTAGACATAACAGCTGGAACTGTACAACCAAAACCAATTAATAGTGGAACAATACTACGACCAGAAAGTCCCAGTTTACGAAGCAGTTTGTCCATTACAAAAGCAATTCTGGCAATATATCCACTGTCTTCCAGCAAAGAAAGAAAAAAGAACAATGTAACAATAATAGGAAGGAAACTTAAAACACTACCAACTCCAGCAAAAATGCCATCAAGAATTAACCCTTGTAAAAGCTGATTCACTTGATATTTTTGCAAAGCGTTTGCAACAAAAACAGTAAGATTTTCTATTCCCTTTTCCATAAGGTTCTGAAAAAAAGCACCAATAACATTAAAAGTAAGAAAGAAAACCATTCCCATAATCATAATGAAGGAAGGAATTGCCGTATATTTTCCAGTCAGAATTTTATCAATTTTTTGACTACGAATATGCTCTTTACTTTCTTTTGGCTTTTTAACAGCCTGTTTGCAAACTTTATTAATAAAAGAATAACGCATATTAGCAATTGCCGCACTTCTATCAAGTCCGCTCTCTTTTTCCATTTGCAAAACAATATGTTCCAGCATTTCAATTTCATTTTGATCAGGATCCAGCATATTCAAAATGATTTTATCGCCTTCAATAATTTTACTTGCAGCAAAACGAACAGGAATTCCAGCTCTTTCAGCATGATCCTGAATTAAGTGAATAACCCCATGAATACAACGATGAACGGCTCCTCCATCATCATTTTTATCACAAAAATCCTGAGTAACAGGCTTTTCCTGATAGTGAGCAATATGAATAGCATGTTTTACAAGTTCATCTACGCCTTCATTTTTAGCCGCAGAAATAGGGATTACTGGAACACCCAGCAAATTTTCCATTGCATTAATATCAATGCTGCCTCCGTTTCCAGTCATTTCATCCATCATATTCAAAGCAATAACCATTGGAATATCCATTTCCAAAAGCTGCATTGTTAAATACAGGTTTCTTTCAATTGATGTGGCATCAACAATATTAATAATTGATTTTGGCTTTTCGTTCAGAACAAAATTTCTAGAAACAATTTCTTCACTTGTATATGGAGACATTGAATAAATACCTGGTAAATCTGTTACCAAAGTATTAGGATATCCCTTAATCACACCATCCTTTCTGTCTACTGTAACACCAGGAAAATTTCCCACATGCTGATTACTACCTGTAAGCTGATTAAAAAGCGTTGTTTTTCCACAATTCTGATTTCCAACCAGGGCATATGTAAGTTGAGTTCCATCTGGTAAAGGATTTTCATCTTCTTTCTGATGATATATACCTTCTTCACCTAAACCAGGATGATGTTTATGAATATTTTGATTAAGATCTTTCTCTTCCAGCTGCTTTCCTGCCTCTGAAACAGCTTCAGACACAGGAACAACTTCTATTTGCGAAGCTTCATCTTTGCGCAAAGTTAATTCATAGCTAAAAACACGTAATTCCAGCGGATCACCCATAGGTGCATATTTAACTAGAGTAACCATTACTCCAGGAATAACACCCATATCAAGAAAATGCTGTCTTAAGGCACCTTCTCCTCCAACAGTTTTTACAATAGCTGAATCACCAATCTGCAAATCTTTAATAGTCATACAATAAATATAATATCTTTAATATGAATTTTCTACTTTTTTGTTAGATTGTGCTAACTTTTTTTAGTTATTTTATATCCACTAATCATGATATAATAGTAAATATCCCCACTTGCAAAAAATGCCAAAAAAAAGGAGCAAAAATATTGGAAGAAAAAGTTTCAAGAGAAAATAAAACAAGTTTATTACGAATCATCAAAATTGATGTGGTCTTAAGAGATGGAAAACCACATTCCGCAGCAGAATTAGCAGAACACCTGGGAAAATCAAAACGTACAATTCTTCGTGATATTGAAGATTTACGTGACACCTGGCACGCTCCAATTGCCTCTTCACCACAAGGCTATTACTACACAGAAAGAGCCTGGTTCTTCCCTGCCATTTATCTTAGCGAAGGAGATATGATTAGTGTAGGAATTCTTTCCAAAAGTTTTGATATTTTCAAAGGAACACCTCTTTGGGCTCCAATGCAAGATATCCTTGATAACGTTCTTTCACCTCATGAAAACACAACAAACATTGTTTCTCCCGACAATCAGAATTTTGCATTCAAAGAATATAAATCTCAGGAAAATGAATGGTTTGAAAACAGAATTTGTATTTCACGAAAGCCACAAACAAATATAGAAGATTGTGTTTGGGAAACAGTTATTCAGGCATTAAAAGAAAACCGTCTTGTAGAATTTGACTACTCATCAAACGAAGAAGACCAATATAAACAGCGACTTGTAGAAAGCTGGCAGTTATGTTTTAGCGAAAACCGCTGGTATTTATACGGTAATTGTCTGGAAAAAGATCACAAACCTGCAAAAGGCAACAGAACCTATAATCTGGAAAAAATAAAAAACATTAAGATTTTAAATAAAGAATTTGTTCTTCCTGCTCCACACCTGTACAAAAAGAATGAATATGCTGTAGGAAATTTTGGAATTTCCACAACTGATAAAACAGAACACTATAAAATCATTCTCAAAAATTATGCCGCCTCAGAATCTCTTTATGAATGGTCAGAAGATTACAAAGTTTATTCTTATAGTGATTTACCAGAAAATGAGAAAATTAAAGGAGTTTCTATTCCAGATAATGCAAAAGTAATAGAATTTTCAAGCAATCAGGGACCCGGTGTAGAAACATTCATTTATTCATTTGCAGCAAATGCAATTCCACTTTCCCCTGCTTCTTTAGTAGAAAAATGGAAAATGAATATTGATGAAATGAAAAAGATTTCTGAACAAATATAGATTTAAACCCAAAATAGTTTTATTATCACAAATATGTCAGAACTAAACACTCAACAGCCAAAAACACAATTAAAAGGCGTTTTATTATTACTTTTAACAGCTATTATATGGGGAACATCTTTTGTAGCCCAAAGTCTTGGAAGTGATTCTGTTCCAGGTTTTACTTTCATGGGTATTAGAACCATAATTGGTGCATTTTTTCTTTTACCTTTTATCTTAACAAGAGATAAAATCTCAGCAAAAAAAATGACAGAATCAGAAATTCAGAAAAGAAAAGCAACTGATACGAAAACCATTAAATATGGAATTATTATTGGGGTTTTCCTTTGTGCCGCTACAAACTTTCAGCAGTTTGCATTTTATCAGCCAGGAGCTGGTGCTGGAAAAATTGCTTTTATCACAGCCATGTATATGTTCTTTGTTCCAATCTTAGGATTGATTTTCTTTAGAAAAAAAATTCCTTTTATCACTTGGATTTGTATTATTCTTGGCTTCATTGGGCTTTATTTTCTTTGTTTCGAAACAGCATCTTTTGGCTCAATTGGATTATGCGATATCCTTACATTCATCTGTGCAATCTTCTTTACATTACAGATTTTATTTATAGAAAAATTCGCCCCTGAATGCGATGGAATTAAGCTTTCATGTGTTCAGTTTTTTACAGCCGGCATTCTTTCACTCATATTAATGTTCATTTTTGAACGACCAGACCCAGCACAGATTAAAGCTGGAATTTTACCAATTCTTTATTCTGGAATTATGAGCTGCGGTTTTGCATACACAATGCAGGTAGTTGGACAAAAATATTGTGAAGCTACAATTGCAAGCTTATTAATGTGCATGGAATCAGTTTTTGCAACACTTTCTGCCGCAATTTATCTTCACGAAACCTTAAGCGGAAGAGAAATTACAGGTTGTGTGGTTATGTTTGTCGCAATTATTATTTCTCAGCTTAGCGAAAAATTTAAAAAATAAAATCGTTGGAGGATTTTATGACAAATAATAAATATGTCTTTAAATAGTTTTGTAGAAAAGTCACTTACAGCCCTTGCTATGATTAATTTTTTTTGTATTCCACTACTTTCTTTACATAAAGTCTATCTTCATGAGCAATATGGGTAAGAATCCACTCATAAAGAAATTTACAGAACTTAATGGCATCTGAAAAATCCATTGAATTGAAACCTTTTGCAGTTTCTAAAACTTTTTTTGTAAATTCATCATGTCTGTTTTTATGTTCGGAAAATTGCTCATAACCAACAAGTTTCATTATTTTTTCTTCATTGGAAAAGTGAGTTGCTACATAATTAACACATTCTTTTAAAGTTCCGGCCAGAGTGTCCTGCCATTTTGTATTATTCTCATTTTCATATTTAGCACGACTTTCCATTACTTCTGTATAAAGTTTGTTACACAGTTCTACAAGATGCTTGTGCTGCTCATCAATAATAGGAATACCAAGTAATAATTTAGAATCCCATCTTATTAAATCTTTATCATCGGTTAAATTTGTTACTGAAGAATTCGATATTTTCATAAAATTATTATAACACTAAAAATTAACATAAGCCATAATCTGTTCTAAAAAATTGCAACCTCTTCTGATTTTGCATTGCTGCAATCAGTTAAAACTTCCTGTAAAAAGTCTGAGCTTTAAAAGTTGCAGAACCATCAAACTTTGTGTATTCGGTATCTTCCAGATAAGTCATGCCAAGCTTTTCCATAACTCTACGGCTACCAACGTTTTCTACAGCAAAGGTTCCGGCAATTTCTTTTATATTTCTCGTTGTGCGGGCATATTCCAGAATCTTTATCATTGCTTCAGTTGTAATTCCTTTTCCCCACATGTCGCTGCGTATATTATAACCAATGCTCCAGGTTTCAGTTTCTGGATGATGTGAATGATATATACCACCACTACCAATCATTTCTCCAGTTTCTTTCCAGACAAAGCCGTAATCCAAATCATCAGCGTTTGTATAAAGTGAATTTATCCAGTCTACTCCGTCGGCAGTACTTTTGTATTTTGGATAAAGCATAAACTTTGCAGTTTTTTCATCCCCTGTCCATTTATAAATAGCTTCCAGGTCTGTAAATTTCAATGGACGCAAAATCAAACGTTCAGTTTCCAGAACAGGAGTTTTTTCAATATAAGGGTGATCTGTTAACGCATAGTTAATCCAGTCTGTAAGTCCTCGTGGAAGACGCTGATCCATACAAGTACCGTCATCAAACATTAAATTACAAGCCATAGGATTTACAAGACAGTGCTGCCCCATTTCTGTTCCAAAATTGATTGAAGCGATTCCCTTGTCCCCATTATAAACCCAGTCTGGAGTAAAAATAAAACTGTTCTTCATTTTTTCAAGACGAGGTAAACGTGGAACAACAGTGCCTTCATAATCATTAAATTCATCCCGCTTGCCCATTGCAAAAAACAGATGAACATTATTGATATCCCATTGGTCAATTACAGAATCTGAAGGAATGTCGTCTGAACCAACAGGAATTAAAATATTAAAGAAATCAGGATATTTTTGACCCATTAAATAAGTCATGGTAGCACCAGCCGAATTTCCCCATAGAAGCTTTTTACTTACTCCGCCATTAGTATCAGCGTGTTTTTTTATAAATTCATTTATCAAGTTATAAAGAGGATTTGCATAAATTTCGCTCCAGGAATCTACAACTTTACCGTCTATATTCCGTTTTTCGTTTGCTAGAGGAACCAAAATATACGCACCACCAAAGCTTTTCTGATAATCCTCTTTTGCAAAAAATTCCGCACCAGAATAATTTATACAGACATCACCTTCCAGTGCATTTGTATAACCGTGCAGGAATATGAATACAGGGTAAGCCTTTCCCTTTTCAAAGCCATGTTCGGTAGGATCAAAAAAGTAATACTTCATTCCGCCTGCAGAATCTTCCTTAAAAAATTCAAAATATTCACCCACATTGTAAGTTGGCTTTTTAGAAACAAATGCTCCCTGTGGAATTTCTTTAGACCAGTCTTTATTTTTCATAAATCCTCCAATTATCTTGTTCTTAATAAACTAATATAACACATTATCATGATAACCTTAAATATTTTTCTTTTTATATTATCACTATCATGCTAAAATAAATTGACATATATGTTTAGCAAATTAAATAAAGAAGATACTATTTTAAGGTTTTCATTGCGCTTTCTCGGAATTCTTACATTCCTGGGAACAATAATGTTCTTCATGCTATCAAAGGCTCAGGATATTCATTTACCATCATATGTTTCCTACTTAATAATAGCATTTGGCCTTATTACTGCGGGCATAAGTCATTTTTCTGTAAGGCACAGTTCTTTCCGCTTTACAGCATTACTCCTTGTTTCTCTGTTCATTGCAATCATAGGTACATTCCAGCAGATGAACATTTCTCTTTTATTCATTATTCCAATCTTCTTAAGCTATTGTTTCCAGAGCAAGAAAAAAGCCTATTTATGTATCTATTTGAATCTGTTTTTCTTTAATTTTTCAAAAATATTCAAATCTTATAACATTTATATAGTAAATCCTGCTGTTTATGAATTTAAAAAGATTTTATTATCCAACTTAATAATTGGTTTGTTTGAAACTATCATTTTCCTTACTGTCGCAATGCCAATCTTTATGCTTTTAATCAAACAAAACAACGAATTAAAGAAATCATTAAAAGAAAGAGAAGATGCTACAAATGACATTCTCCAATTCTGTTCAACAGCTACCAGTTTTCACAACAAATACCTTTCAATCCATATTAAAGGTGTGCGTGACATTACAAAAATACTTTTGGATGCTTTGATTGAAGGTGGTGTTTACATTGCTCCTGAATATTATAATCAAATCGTATTTTCCGTTCAGTTCCATGATATTGGAAAAATTTATATTGATTCATCTATTCTTGATAAAAAAGGCAGACTAACTCCAGATGAATTTACATTGATTAAAGAACATCCGGATCGAGGAGTTGAACTATTCAGCCTTCTTCCAAAAAATGTTCTTGATGAAGATTATATGCGAACATGTAAAAACGTTATTTATCAGCATCATGAACGTTTAGATGGCAGCGGATATCCTACTGGAACAAAAAACATTAGTTTTGAAGCAAAAATTGTCGCAATTGCAGATGTAATTGATGCCCTTCTGTCTTGGCGTCCATATAAGCCACCATTATCCTGGGACAATCTTGTTTCTATTCTTGAAAAAGAAAAAGCCGGCTTCAATTATGAATGTCTCAAGGTTGTGTACAAAGAAAAAGATAAAATTCTTGCAGTTTCTGATGAAAATAACAAAGCACTTAAACAGCTGCTAGGCTTGTCTGGAGAAGATATTATCCGTCAATAAAAAAAGGATTGGGATAAACTAAAATGTACCACAATCCCTTTTTATTCATAAAAACTAATTTATATTTTATTATAATTTTACACCATTCTTTACAAGCAATTCTCTTGCAGAATCAACACTATCTACTCCATGAAGGTTTTTGATTGGTGCAAATTCCCTTTCCCGAACTACTTCAAAAGCAAGATTATTTTTCATCATATGAATCATGTCTAAAACTAAAAGTTCAAACTTATAACCATTTGGTTCTGTTGGACTGATTGCCTCACCTTTTTCATTGATGTAAGGAATCTTTTTTTCAACCACATGAACTGTAAGTTTATTATTTACAATTTCCTCAAGCTTATCCAATGAGAAAAGGTAATTTAAGATAACGCCATATTTGTATAAAAGACTTCCGTCTTCTGCACGAGCTTCCGACATTTCTTTAGACATTTCATAATATTCAACAATAGAAGGCATTCCGTCTTCCAAACAAAGAAGCCCCATTTTTTCGTTTGGTTCAACCTTGCGAACAACTTTAGAACCACATTCATAATTTCCTAAAATTGTTGCACCAACAAAAACAGGATCTGCAATACGCTGACATACATTATCAACTGCAAAAATGTTAATCCATTTTACATTGCGTTTGTGTAAATCTTTATCTAAGCCCGCTTTAACCATAGAAGTAAACCAGCCACCATTTCCATTTGGTGAAGTTGCAAGTCTACCCTTTTCTTCCAGTAAAAGTTTGCCCTTGTAATCAACAGCACAAGCCATGTCCTGAATAAAGAATTTTACATAATCCTTGTTATATCCAAAATAATTGTGTTTTTCAAAAAAGTCATGGGTAGCCCCATCATTTTTTTCCGATGTCATAATGTACAAAGGGATATATGCATCACACTGTTTTACAACATCCATCAAATTATTAATAAGACATTCAAAAATATAAAGCTCATGACTTGTACCTACGTTAAAACATCCTTTTGGCAAATCAAAACCAAGCCGTGTTCCCATTCCACCAGCCAGTAATACAGCAGCTACTTCACCTTTCTTAATTGATTCAATACCCGCTTTTAAAAACTTATCTTTGCTGGCTTCAATTTCTTCAATAGAGACAGCAGCAGGAACTGTAAACTTTCCTCTTGGAATAGCAGTTTCTTTGCCAATCATTGAAATATCAGCCCAATTAATATTTTCAATCTGTTTTAAGAACTCAGTTTTCTTTTCTTCTGAAAGATTATCAAAATCTTTTAATACATGTAATTGTGATTTTTCACTAAGAATCTTTTCTGCATCTGCTTTAGTAAACATTTATTTCTCCAAAAATATTTTATGCTTGAAACAGTATACTCTTTTAATATTAAAACAACAATAAAAAAAAGGTAACAGTCTTGTAGAAGAATGAAGTGCACCCCTAATGTTGGACAAAATTTATAGATATCCTTCATAAAACTCTCCCGCAAATTTATTTGACATCACTATACATGTGTGCTATATTCTAGGAAAGGAAATGCCTAATTTCAATTTGGTCATCTCCACGTTTTGGTTAAAAACCGCCAAATGTTTAGAGGACGTTGGCGGTTTTTTTTGCTTAATTACATTTTAAAGTAAGAAAGCAAGCTAAGAATTAAAAGTGCTATACTAATAGCTAACGAATTTTTTTCGTACTTTGTCATCTTAGAGCCTCCCTAAATTTTTATTTCTAGTTTTAACTAGATTTAGCATCGGGAGTCCACCGCCTGAAATAAGGCATTTCCAACAGTTATATTATACAAGTATTCTTTTGTATAGTAAAGCGATTTTTAGAGATTTTCGCTTTTTTTTTACTCCACTGTAAATTCTGTCCATTCATTATGATTAAACTTCATAACTTCATCAGCTTTCTTCCTTTATAATGATTGAATCCATACAACTCTCCTGCAAATTTATTTGACATCACTATACAAGTGTGCTATATTCTAAGAAAGGAAATGACTAATTTCATTTGGTCGTCTCCATTATTTTTGGCAAGCCGCCAATTGTGTGTCAGACTTTGGCGGCTTATTTTTTACTCTTTCTTATCTAAATACGAGAGCAAACTAAGAATTAGAATAGCTAAATTAATAGCTAACGAAAATATTTCGTAAATCGTCATCTTAGAGCCTCCCTAGTCTTTATTCCAGCAAAACTGGTTTGAGTTTGGGAGACGCCGCCTGAAATTAGGCATTTCCAATAGTTATATTATACAAGTATTCTTTTGTATAGTAAAGTGATTTATTGATTATTTCGTAAATTTTCTATTTACTTGTTTTTCTTACCACACAAAAGGTAAAATCTTCCTGCACTCTTTTCGTTTGTATTCTGTGTAGCCAGGAAGTCCTTCTTCAAGGATTTTTCTTCGTTTTTGATTCTTACTGCAATTAAAATTAAATATGGAACAAAACAAAGCAACGCCCACCAAGAGCTCAAAACTTATGGAATTGATAAAAACAACCAAACTTCACACAGCGCAGTTACCGGTCCCATGGTTTGAATAAAGAAAAATCTTCTGGTCTATTTGGCATTTTACCAAAATTTTCAAAATCACCAGCACCTCTACCCATGCCGCCTCTTCCACCACCAAATCCATTTTCAGAATAATTTACCATAGTAATAGTATCCTCAATTTTTCCTGTTGCCACATCCTTTCCGTCTATAGAAACCGAAAAATCTCCCTTAGACAAATTTTCAGAACTAAAAATTAGAACTTCGCTTCTGTCTACATCAGATAAATCACAGCTTATATTTGTTTTTCCATTTTGAATGATTTCAAGTTTTTTTCCTGAAAATCCAGAAGTTCCTAAAACAACTACATTTTGTTTTGAAGTGTCTGCCGGATATGTGATGTTTGATGAACCAAAACCAATAACAGTACCACCATTAATATTCAAAGGATTCTGATCGCTATCAAAGGCACATTCTGGGGAGTTTGTTGCAATTCCAAAAATATTTCCACCATTAATAATGATTCCTCTCCGTCCGTTAGCGTCAACAGCATCGTTTGTTAAACTTTTTGCATACACAGTACCACCATTAATTGTTACACTGGCACCTGCATTTATAGCATCATCCGAAGATTCTACAACAATGTTACCTTCATTAATAATAATATCTGCTTTTGCTTCTATTCCTTCTGGTGCACAACCATTCCAATTTCTTCCCGGATTAATAGAACTTGTTTTTATCTTTAAAGAACCACCATTCATAATAAAATATGGCTCAGGTTTTGTAGCAGAAGAATTCAAAACTCCTGATTCAAAAAGCAAAGATTTATTTTGAATTTCTTTATAATCCGTTTTTCCAATAACAGATTCATTGCTCTTCCAATGAGCAGTTATTCCTTTTGCATAAGATTCAATATTTATATTACCACCATTAATCACAATAAAACCTGCACCAGCCGTATATTCAACTTCTTTTTTATCTTCATCAGAATCTTCACCTTCCACTTTTATGCCACAACCTTCTGCATCTGAAGCAGCACCTTTTGTTACAAGGTCCAGTTTTCCCCCATCAACAATAACCCCATTTAATGCACGAATACAATCCCGGCTGGTTTCACCTTCACAATTTACAGAAAGAGTAACTTCGGCAACACGCACATAATCGTGGGAATAAATGCCGTGTTTATATCCCTTATTAATAATTGTCAGGCTTCCACCCTCATTTTTAGAAGTTGTTCCTGTAATAATTAAAGGTCCTTTTGCATAAACAGAGCCTTTTTTATCATTAATGATTTCTTGATTTTCACTTAAAATTCGATTGTCTGTTAGAATATTTGAGGCATCTTCCTTTACAACAAGGAATGTTCTTTTTTCACTGGTAAACTGAATGGTCGGACCTTTTTCACTGGAGTTAATAGTTAATCCATCTAATTCCACAATACAGTCTGCATTTTTATTTTTGATTTTTAAAGTCCCCTCCAGAGTACCAGAAAGAACATACCGAATAATTTTATTTCCTTTATATTCAATTGTTATTCCCTGTTCTTCTGAATTTTTTCCTTCAGTTTGCTTTTGTAATGTGATTACGACGGATTCATTATCCTCATCCCTATAAATTGTTATGCCTTTTTCTGTAGCAACATTACTGCCATAAAAAGCATTTGTTCCTGTAAATGAAATTGCAAGGGATGTGGATTGCAAATAATTTTCTACGCAATCTTCTGAAATATACTTTATTTGGTCTTGGACTTCTATGCTTTCAGAGCCTTCAGAACCAAACTGCTTTTCACGTCTAAAATCTTTTCCTCCTTGAAATTTTTCATCAATTGCTAAAGAAGGATTCTGATTATTATCCATGTAAGAACCATTCTTTTCACAAGAAGAAATTAACATTGAAACTGCTAAAAATAAAACCGCTTTTAAAAATTTTCTCATATGTGTGCCCCATAAATCAATTCTGATTTTAATATATCACAGGGCGCATATGATGTTCATGAATAAATTGTTATGATGATTAAACTTTTGTTATATTTTGTGTTAGACTCGCTGAATAGAATTTTATTTCACTCTTTCTTTTACAATATCAATTCTCTTCTGAATAATTTCTGTTGGTGAAATCAAAGAGAAATCTCTTACATAACAATTAAAGGTTTTGCTAAAGGCATCAACAGAATCTACATCTATGTAAAGATAGATTTTGTCACCTAATTTGTATTCATCCAATAAATAATCGAGAAAGCCTTTCTGAAAACCTAAAGAAAATTTCATTCCTTCATATTCAATTTCCATTGAAGATTCAATTCCAACTCCACGGAAAGAACTGGCTTTAGTAAGTTTTTTTGGATATGCAGATAATTCTGTTTCCATTAAAAGTTTCCAATAGAAAATAGAAACACCTGGAGTCCAGTCTTCATCACTTTCTGGATTTGTTGTGTGTTCATACATCCATTTTACATTGTCCACATTAAGTGGTTCATAAATCAAATATTTCATTGTGTTATTTGCCAGCATGCCTGGGAAAAAATAATAGTACCCATTAACTTTTACAGGTAATGTATTTGAAACTGAAACCAGATATGGATCTATTGTTGTTGTACGTACCAAAAGTTTTATAGTATCTTCTGTTGCTGTTCCTAATTCTTCACCACTTTTGATTTCAGCACCTTTTTTTGCTGTTACATTCATATTGAAATAAATCAATTCATATTCAGATGTACATTTTTTGCCCGCATAATAATATTCATCTGTTACTTTTATAACTCCAGAATTCTTTAAGGCATCTGGTAATTTCTTTGGAGATTTTACAACTGTTCCTGTTGCATCAGCTGCAATTACTGCTCCTGGATTTGTGTCTTTTACCCCATATGGGAAATCATTTGCTGTCTGTGCAAACAAAGAAGCACTTAGACAAAAAGCTGCAAGTGTGATTACTAATTTTTTCATATTTACTACTCCGTTTTTTCAATTTGATTCAAGTTTAGCATATTTTTCTACACCATTAATAGAGTAAAAATTTCTGAAAATTTTTTTAATTAATTTTTAAAAAACTGTTGACAGTTACACTGTATTACTGTATTATGTACTTAATACAACAACACAGCGCTAGGTTGTTGCAGGATGGAGAAGAAATGGAATATCAATTTACAAACGACAAACCCATTTATCTTCAGCTGATGGATGTATTCAAAGCTGGAATAATTTCGGGGGAGTTACCAGAAGGAAGCAGACTGGAATCTGTAAGGGATCTGGCAATTAAAGCTAAGGTAAATCCTAACACCATGCAGAAAGCTCTTTCAGAATTGGAACGACTTGGTTTGGTCAAGACAGAACGAACAACAGGCCGCTTTATCACAGATGATAAGGAGAAAATACAAGCAATGAAAAAAGAATTAGCAGCCGAAGAAATTGCAACCTTTTTAGAAACAATGAAAGCCTTAGGCTTTTCAAAAGAAGATGTAATTCAGTTAATAAACGAAAATAACTAGGAGAGAAAAATGGATTCAGTTTTAGAATGTAAAAACCTTACAAAAAAATATTTTAATAAAACTGCCTTGGATAATGTAAATCTTACTCTTCCAAAAGGTTCCATTGTTGGTCTTCTTGGGCCAAACGGAAGCGGTAAAACAACATTAATCAAACTTATTGAAGGACTTCTTACACCTACAAAAGGGGAAATTATTACATGTGGTTTTAAGCCTGGTGCAGATTCAAAAGAATTAGTTGCTTACCAGCCAGATAAAGATTATTTGAATGATTGGATGAATGTAAAACAGCTTATCAAAATGATGAGTGACTTTTATAAAAATTTCAATGCAGATAAAGCATACGACATGTTAAATCGGTTGAACATTGAACCTGCACAGAAATTAAAGTCCATGTCAAAAGGAACAAAAGAAAAAGTTCAATTGATTTTAACAATGAGCCGTGAAACACCTTTATACATGCTTGATGAACCAATTGGTGGTGTTGATCCTGCTGCCCGTGATTATATTTTGAATACAATCATCAGTAATTACAGCGAAGATTCAACAGTATTAATTTCAACACATTTAATCAGCGATGTTGAATCAGTATTAAACCACATCATCTTCCTTAAAGAGGGTAAAATTGTTCGCCAGGGAGATGTAGATGACATTCGCCAGGAAACAGGAATGTCTATCGATGCACTTTTCAGAGAGGAATTCAAATGTTAGGTAATAAAAAAATTAGAAACCCTTTTTCAAGAATTGGATTAGTATGTAAATACGAATTTTTATCAGGAACTAGAACTTTTGTTCCAGTTTATCTTGCAACAATGGTACTTTGTTTAATTACAGGCATTTTCCTTACAGAAAGAATTAGTGCTGTATCAAACACCACTTTCCTTGCTATTTTAGGAACTGCCTGCGGTTTAATGTCTTTTGCCGCTTTTATTCTTACTATTGTTTTTATTGAAAAACGTTTCAAAAAAGGTATGTTAGAAAATGAAGCATATTTAAATCTGTCTTTACCTGTAACAATAACAGAACATATTCTTGGCAGATTGCTGGCATATTTTACATGGGGATGTATTTATATTGCAACAAGCATAATATCCGGATTACTTCTTGCATGCAGCCAATGGAATAGAATTTTCAATATATCCTTGTTTGAAAATGCAGCAACACAATTCTATAAAGATTCAGGAATGCACATTATATCACTCTTGCTTTTGATTGCGCTTTTTGTTCTTACACTCATTCTTTTAGCTGTAATGTTCATATTTTTTGTAAATACTGCTGCTTCACTTGTAAAAAAATGCAGAATGCTGGTTGAAATTGCAATTATAATTATACTTTTCATTATTTTTGGAAATATTTTACATGCAGCATTTGAAAATCTTTATGGCATTGGGGATATTTCAGCATTTATTACGGGTCTAAAAAGATTTATTTTAATAAACCTTGGAACAGTAATATTAGATATCCTTGGAACAATTGCAATCTTAAAGTTCAGAATGAATCTTGAAGCATAATGACTTATTAAACAAAATCCCATTGCTATATACATAAACAGAGAGAGTTTTTTTGGGCCGCCCTTTCCTTTTTTGGGAGGCCCTTTTTCTTTAATTTACTTTTTGAGTTTTTTATAGTAAAATTAAAATTATGAAGAATATCGGAGTGATTATTTACGACCTGGCAACAGAATATAATTATACTGTAGTAAACGGAATTGCCTCCTATTTTGAAAATAGAACTGATATTCGCCTGGTAATTACAACAGTTAAAAAACCTCATTCTTCAGAGGGCTTTTTTGACTATCAATTCTGGTCTTCCATTGAACTTCTCAAAACAGAGGAGATGGACGGCTACATAATCGTTCCAAATTCTTTCACTAACTATTGGGATTTTAATAATCTTACAGAATCACTTAAAGAATTTACGAAAAAACCTGTGGTTTCTGTTTCCGTTCCATTAAAACTTCCTAATTCAAAAACTGCTTTAGTATCTTTTGAAAATAGTTATAATTTTCTTATTTCCCATCTGCTTAATAAACATAACATTACTAAAATTGCTTTTTTTTCTGCAGAAAATACTTATTCACCAGAAGCAGCACAGCGTTTAGAAGCTTTTAAAAAAGCTCTTAAAAACAATAATCTGGATTTTAATCCTGACTTCATACTTCCAGGAGATTTTACTTCTGATACTGCATCAAAGTATATTCTGAATCATTATAAATCAAAAGAAGATATTCCCTTTGATGCCATTGTTTGTGCCAACGATTATACTGCTATTGGATGCATGGCTGCATTTGAGCAAATAGGAGTCAAATGTCCAAAAGATATTATAATCGCAGGTTTTGATGACTCCCCTATGGCATCTAAAATCCATCCAACCATAACTACAATCAATCAATTTATTCCAAATAATGGCTATCAGGCCGCAAAATTACTGGATGATATTCTTAATGATTGCTTTGTTTCAGAAAATGATTATTGCACAGAAGCATTTCCAGTTTACAGACAATCCTGCGGATGTGTTGATTCTAGCATCCAAACTAATGCCTATATAGACAAAGATGGTATTTTTCACGGTATAAATGACAGACCCATATCAGAAGAATATAACATCAATCTGGCTTCTTCCGATAATATCAATAATATTTGTCAATTACTTAATCTGGCCGATGCTTATACTTCATTGGATTCCTTAAAATATTCCATAAATCCAATGTTAAGATTAACACATATTAACAGCCTGTCTGTATGTTTATATAAAAATCCTGTAGAACTAAACATGGACGATGATTTTGTTTTACCAGAACAGGCCTATGTTACCTCTTTAATCAGCAAATCACAGGAGCTTAATATCCACTTAACTGACGGACTTAACAAAACCTATTTTAATCCAAAAAAATATCTTATTCCTAATGATGCTAAGAAAAAAGAATGTGGCATTTTTTATCTTATGCCGCTTTTTATGAGGAATAAAAATTTTGGATATATGATTTTTAAATATGATTTTACTCTTACATATGTTGTTCCTCTGTATTCAAAAATTCTTACACATACAATTTTACAATGTTATGCAAATGAACAGGCAGAAAAAGTTACATCCCGTCTGATTCAAAAAACAGAAAATCTGGATTTCCAGTCAAAAACTGATGAATTAACAAGTTTGTTCAACAGAAGAGGATTCCTTCAATTTGGTGCAAGCCTTATAGATTTGTCACTAGCAGCAGAAAAAGAAGGTCTGGTATTCTTCTGCGATATGGATGGACTTAAAAAAATTAATGATACCTATGGTCACAAAATTGGAGACCTTGCAATTAAAACCCAAGCTGTAATTTTGCAGAAAGCCTTCCGTGAATCAGATTTAATTGGACGATTAAGTGGGGATGAATTTGGCATAGTGGCCCCAGGCCTTAAAATTGAAAATCTAAAAAAATTCAGAGAAAGGCTTAATAAAATTAGTGAAGAAGAAAGCAAAAAAGCAGAATTACCAATTATACTTTCCATTTCTGCTGGTTATGAAAAATTTGACAGCGACCATAACAACCTGCAAGATTTATTAATAGCCGCAGACAAACGACTTTACGAAGAAAAACTGATAAAACACGGAAAATAAACATTCTTAATTTCCAGCCTGAATAAGATTAGTTATCCAGTGGAAACAATGTCCAAGGACAAAATTCTTGTGCTGCTTCATAATCAGGGGCTCCACCATCCTTCATAAAAGGTATTATATCACCATTTTCAGCAATATTGGCCACAAGCACCCCATCAACATATTTTTCGGCAATATACATAGGCATATCCTCTGCACTACTCAATTTACCATTAATATGAGAAACAATATTTTCTCTGTTATTCATTGTATAATAATCAAAGTTTTTACATTCTGAATCAGGCATCATTACAACAAAACCAGGAACACAGAATCCAGCAACTTTTTTACCCTCAATTGTTCCTGCAAAAAATTCAGGATTTCCTTTCATACAACCATTGTCAGTATCAACATCATAGAAAGTACCTTTTGTATGAATTTGACCGTTAACAATTATAGTATCAAATTCATATTCCATAAATATTTTTTTGAAACCTTTGGGTGCAGGAAATACATCAGAATACATAGTAATAATTAAATCTTGTTTATAATAAAGTCTTTCAGTCTCCGGATTATAAATCATTTTAATCAAAACTGAATCATCAGCAGCCTTACCATCATAAATAATGCTTTTTCCATCAGTATCAATTGTAGTTGTAAAATCAACAGCTTTTCCTAATACACTTTTTGTAAAACTGTCACCTGCTTTAAATGAACTGTCTTCCTCGAAAGAAAGGAGAGCAGGACTCATCGAATTATAATAAAACTGATCCATATAACTACGATCAGAATCTGCTACATACCAATCAATATTACGGCTAGTATTAATTTTTGTAACAAATGAAGGTACTTTTAAAATTACATCATCATCTGTAGGTGCAAAACCTGGTGTAATTCCCATATCACTACAACTAAACATTACAATTCCTGCGAATAAAACAGATAATACAACCAATAATTTTTTCATGTTTTCTCCTGTGTTTTAAAACAAAAAAAAAGACACCCACTATACTTTTACGTATAGCAAAGTGTCTTATTGTTTCAGAATAGATTGTTATTGAAAGAAATTATATTATTGCGAATTGCGAATTGCGAATTGCGAATTGCGAATTGCGAATTGCGAATTGCGAATTGATTATTGTTTCTAAAATAATTTCTTGTCAACATGATTTAATTATATCACAGTTTTATAAAATCACAAATTCTTAATTATTTTAAAAAAATTTTGATAAATTAACTTTACTTTTTTCTTAAACCTTTGTTTTTCCACTCAGGATGTTAATTATTCTACAAAACTGTTACCTTGCTTTAACCGACCAGCCACTTATATTTTGCTACACTGTAAAGAGGAATAAAAGGTATCAGTATTGGTGTCTTTTTCACATATGCCTGATACTCAGGATCATCACCATAGTTTTTATTCTGACGAAGTTCCAAACGACGCGCTCCACCAAACATAATATAAACAATGCAAACCCATCCAAAAATAGCAGCAATCCACTGCCACACACCACTTAAAACTGTAACGCCAGAAACAAAAACTCCAGTCCAGATTAAAACTTCACCAAGATAGTTTGGACAACGAACAAGTTTGAAAACTCCTACATCACAAAAACGCTTAGGATTTGCTTTTTTAAAATTATTTTTTGTGTAATCTGCAAAAGATTCAAGAAACAATCCCAGAATCATAATTACAAGTCCCAATAGAAATGAAATAAACAAACTTCTTGAATCCTACTGCACTTATTACTGTTGCAACCGCAAAAAGAATGAAAAACTGTGTCATAGTAAACCCCTAGCACTTACGCAAGATAAAGATATGTATACAATAATACTCATTTTCTTATAATTCAAGAAAATAACAGTACACTTTATAATTTTTTGTACACTGATATTATTTTAGTCCCCTACCTTACTCTGTTTTCAAATTATTAAGTAATTTTACAAGAACAACAAAAGCAATAATGCTCATAATAAATTCTGCACCGGCAGCTGGAAAAGCAAGGCCATACATTCCAAATAAATGGCTGAAAAGGAAAATGAAAGGAATTTCTAAAAATGCTTTTCTTAAGAATGAGAAAACCAAAGCTACTTTTCCAATTCCAAAGGACTGGGAAATTCCAACTGTTACAAAATCAAGACTCATAAAAGGTAACGATATTGCAGTCCCAATAAGGAAACGGGCTCCAATTGTTACAATATTATCATTATCCATAAACATTCTTACTATTGGTTTTCCACAACAAATAAAGGTAACAATAATGAGGATTATTAATCCCAGAATAATCTTAAATTCTTTACTTATTGTTTCTTTTACACGTTTAATATTTTTGCTGGCATAATTATATCCAATTAGTGGCATAATTCCCTGACTAAAGCCAAAAATTACCTGAATAGGAATCTGATTCATTTTTCCAACAATTCCCATAGACGCAACCAGGTCTGTTCCATAACCAGATGCAAGATTGTTTAAAATTGTCATTCCAGTAACATTTAACAGATTCTGAAATACACCGGGAATACCAACAACAAAAATGTTTTTAATAATATCAGGACGCAATGTAAAATGTTTTGGATTCAAAGAAACAAGGGTATTTTTTCTGATAATAAAGAGAAGAACAAGGAAGTAAACACAAGCAAAGGTGTTGGAAATGAAAGTTGCAAGTCCAGCCCCTGCAGCACCCATATTTAATCCAAAAGGCAAAATAAAAAAGGGATCCAGAATAATATTCAGAATACAACCACTCATAGCCCCAACACTGGCCTGAATTGCCCTACCTTCTGCTCGTATAATAAAGCTGAATAATAAATTCATAATACCAGGAACGGCACCCAGTCCAACAGTCCAAAACAGATAATCTTTTGTAACTTCATATGTTATTTCTGAGGAACCAAGTATTTTTAAAACAAAAGGATTAAACAATAAGGTAACAGTTGTGATGAATATTGCACAGAACAACCCCAGATATAAACCCGTTGCACTGGCTTTTTTTACATCATCATAATTCTTTTCCCCCAGCTTGCGACTCATAAGAGAAGAAGCACCAATGCCAAAAAGATTTGTAACTGCAAAGAAAAGAACCATGGCAGGTCCTACAAGAGTGACTGCCGCATTCTGAACTGGGTCATTAATCATCCCAACAAAATAAGTATCAGAAAGATTATACACAATTGAAATAATCGAACTGATAATCACTGGGATTGTCAGCTTAAAAATTGCCTTTGTCACAGGCATTCTTTCAAATAACTCTTCTTTATCCAAAATCTATTACTCCAAATATCCTGCAAAACACCAGCCAGTTTGTCCTGGTTTCAGAGCTTTTCCACTAATGCTGAAAGGATTGCTATAGTTTCAGTTAAGTCATCACTTGGAAAAGTCTTTAATAGTTTTTTTGCATATTCCAATGCAGTTATGCCATCAACTTTAGCATTTGGATCTGCTCCATTGTCTAAAAGAAGTTTTATAAGTTTCTCATTTCTTTTTCCACAGGCCAGATACAATGCAGACCCATATTCAGTTTCGATATTTACATCTGCTCCATTTTCAATAATAAACTGCAAAAACTCAAAGCTTTTAGGATCTTTTCCTTGTTTTGCAAGAAGGATTAATAAAGTTCCATCTGTTTCATAAACTTTATTAACATCAATCTTTTTTTCTTTAATTCCCTGTTTAATAATATCTGGAAATTGGACATATGCTTCGTATATTACTTTTGGTGTATAAGCATTATTTAGTTCTTCATACAAAAATTGCCCGTCTACAAAATAATCTTCTGCATAAAAATAATCATAGGCAAATGTTTTATCAGCCAATAAACATAATAAAAATAAAACTTTTGTAATTTTGGATTTTAAAATATTCATTAGAAAAAATATAACAACTAAAAAGAAAAATTGCTACAAAACTAATGCCTGTTAATTATATTTTTTTTATTTGTAAATACAATATATACAATGTTTATATCATTTCTACCATTTTTTCATTTAATTAGTATAATATATTAGACAGGTTAAGATATTTTCTTAATGTATTATAGGATTCTGTCTATATTTGCTAATTTTGCTTGTCTGATCAAATCTTTCGTCTGAATTTTATATTCCTTACCATCTTTCACAAAGTATGTTCCACACTGTCTGAATTCAAAACTAACCTTTTTGTTTACACATTGTTTTCTAATATTCAATACCCAATCGTAGTAAAGTGGTCTTGCATTTATGTCAGATTCTCCACCTACAACAACCAATTCTATTCCATCAAGGTATTTTTCAATTTCAATGTTTTCAATCAAAGGTTGTGCAGTAATGCATTTATGCTTAATTGGCAGTTTTTGAAAAATGGACAATTTGTAGTCTGCATTTCTCTGATTTTCAATCGTGCAACCGATAACTACATTTTCATAGCCGTTCTCCCAATCTTTTGGAATACAATGTGAAAATCTGTCAATTCTCTTAGTTAAGAATAAAAAAGTGCAGTCTTGCCTTTCTCTTATCATTTTCCAACACTCATCACGCCATTCGTCTGCTTCTTCTATAAAAAAATCTGTTGAAAAACAAAGATAGACCATTCCTGATTTCATTTTATATGAACCATTCTTTAGTTTTTCAATAGGCTTACCGAAATCTTTTGTTCTAACGATGTCACTCGTATTGATTCCTCTTTTATAGTCTCCTTTGTGAATATAACAGTGCAGGCAACCATCACTACATTTTTTACATCCACGCCACGGGTTCCACATTGACATTTCTTACCCCCACCTAAAATCTTGATTTCTCATAATTGTTTTGTCAGTATCTGTCGCCATATATTCTGCGGGCTTCTGTTGTCCACTTGCGAATGAACTCAGTCTTTGCATCGGTATATGCGTCTCTGTCATGTTCATATTTCTTCCATAATTCCAGCTTCAAAGATTCATAATCCTTTGCGACCTGCGGATGTTCGTTCAGATAGTCGCGGAAATACAGTTCATCATTATCTCCGGTGTATCTGAGATGAATGTGATAAACCTTATCCGCAAAGCCTTCTTTGGTATACCCTTTATTGAGTGAAATCCGGTTTGTTTCAGCGGACATTGCGATAAAACCATTCCGCTCCATAACATGTGCCAGTTCTTCCATGTCGGCTTTTTCAGAAATCTCAACCATCACATCAACGATATTCTTCGCCCAGATGCCCCATATCGCTGTACTTCCAATGTGACTAATCCTTTCAACAGGATAGTCTGACAGCAGGTTCATGATGGAGGATTCTATCTTCTTGTAGTAGTTTTTCCACTTATCATCGTGCTGAACAAGAAAGATGGGAAACAATTCCCACAATTCGGCCAGCGTCATTTCCGACAGTTCCTTTCCCATCGTCAAATCCTCCACAAATTCAAATCTTCTGTTGCTTTCAATCTCTCCGGAAAACTGAAATTTGTCAGATTATTTGATTCCATCTCTCAACAATAATATTGCTATTGCT
>SAMEA3663085__coassemble_266_pt1 | contig 24234 bp, 21 predicted proteins | sample SAMEA3663085__metabat2_low_PE_011 | metagenome-assembled genome bin SAMEA3663085 (sample SAMEA3663085) | pig gut metagenome | biome: pig gut; feature: pig-associated habitat; material: faeces | place: France | collected 2012
CAGAATCAAGACCAACAACATCATCATGAAGCTGAGTCATGTAATGCCACCATTCATTCTGAATATTTCTCTTAAACTCTACTCCTAATGGACCATAATCCCAAGCCCCTGCCTGTCCACCATAGATTTCTGAAGCCTGATAAACAAAACCTCGTCTTTTACAAAGAGAAATGATTTTGTCCAATGTACACGCGTGTGTATCGTTTGTGTTTGCCATTTTTATTACTCCTACGTTACGACCCTGGCTTGAGCCGTTTTAGATTATTTATATTAAACGAAATCTAGCTCGTAAAATATTTCTTATGAAAATATCACAATTCTTAAGATTAAACAATAATTCTAGTTTTTTTCAGAGGCCCCGTCTTTTACTTCTGAAGCTTCAACTTTTTCATCTGTTTTTTCATCTGTTTTTTCATCTGTTTTTTCAGAAGCTTCATTTTCCTTCTCATCTCCTTCTTTTATTTCTTCAACTTCATCAATTTTATTAAGAACTTCATTAGCTTCAATTGAATCAAGTTTTTCTGAAGCATCTTTAGCATTAGGAGCTTTGGAATAATTTTCCATATCAGGATTTGTATTATCAATAAGAATCTGCATTTTTTCTTGTAAAGTTGAATAAATAAAATTTCTGATTGCGGTTTTTGTTGTTGAATCAGTGGATTTTGTAAAAAGCACAATTATGATTTCTTCTCCATCAATAATTCTGGTTTCATAAACAAAACCTTCACCTGTTACTGTACGTCGTCCTATATTTATGCAGATGTTAGAAAGAATCATATTTTTCTGAAATTTAAAAATACCAGCTTTATTCATTCTAAAAGTAAAACCTGCAGTACTTAAATAATCAATATTAAATTGATAAAGACGAAGACTGTGGGCAAAATATCCATCAATTTTGTCATTTCCACGACAATCCAAACGAAGATATTTGCGTTTTCCCATTGCACCATTTACATCAAGAATTCCCTTGATTGTAGAGAAAACTTCGCTTACAGGCCCTCCCAACGGAATAAATCCCCCAGGCAATTTTAAATTCATAAGAAATTTTTCTTTATCTGTATTACGAATTCTAGCTGAAATAACACCAAGGAAAATTGATTTCAATTCTTCTTCATATTCAAAGGATTTTATAAAATTGTACCATTCATTTAATGTAAGCTGATCATCAATAAAAATTAAACAAAGAGCATCTTTTGTAAGTCTTAAAATAGGCTTAGCTTCATTATAATGATTAATACAATAAACCTCATATTGTTGTTCTTTTAATGCATCAAGAACATGGGTTGTAATTGAAAGAGGTGGATTTAAGAAAAAAACTTTTCGCCCTAAAATCGGGGCATCTCTACGTTCCATAACACTGCCATTATATCATATTTTTTTATTTATATATAGGTTATATAGAAAGAAACCTTTCTTCTGGACATTTATAAAAAAATTCTTCAATCTTTTTTCGTAAATCTTCATTATTTTTTGCATTTAAAAATGATGATTGTGCATAATGACCAAATTTAAAATTCATTGGATAATAAGAAAAGAATCTCTGAAGTCTTGTTTTCCAAAATTCCTGAGGCTGATATTTTTCTACAAGAGAAATATATTCCATTGCTAAATCCTGCATATCCACCTGTGTATGAGTAGGGGAAAGGCTTCCTTTTATTTCAGAAAATATCCATGGCTTTTGAACGCTTGCCCTCGCAATCATCACACCCTCACAGTCTGGTGCCTGGGACACTGCATATTCATAACTTGCCCAGTCTTTTACATTGCCATTCAAATAAACGGGAATATTTTTTTCTGACATAAGCTGGGCCAGCTGTTCACAATATTTGTATCTGGCAGGTCTGGCAAGCTTTTCTTTCTTTGTTCTTGGATGAAGTGTTAACAACTGAACGCCGTTTTCTGAAAGTGCCAGGGCGAATTTAAAAAAATCTTCATCCTTAAAATTTTCATCCCCTAACCTAAGCTTTACACTTAACCTCATAGAAGAATTTTTATTTGCAAGAACATCACTAATACCTTTTACCATATCCATGGTTTCTTCCATAGGTTTAAGCATCCATCCAATTCCTGCCCCTGTTTTATAAATATCTGGCGCAGAACATCCCATATTAATATCTAAACCTAAAACTGGTAAATCACACAAAAACCGTGCCGCTTCCACCATATTTTTTTTATCATGTCCAGTTAATTGCCACACCAGCTTTTCTGGTACAGGGGATGAATCAATATAATATTTTTCAAATGGACCTTGGGTTAAAAGAGACCCCGCATTAATCATTTCTGTGAAATATTCATCACAACCACCAAACTTTTCTATAAGTATTCTAAATGCCGGATGACTGATTGTGGCCATGGGTCCACAGATTAATTTCTTCATAGTGCGATTTTAATATTTTAACAAAAAAAAATCATCTAAGCATTTATATATAAATACAGGTCGCTTCCTCTTTTTATATATGCGTTTTGTTTTCATATTGGAAATCGGTGGACGGAAGGGTGTTGACAATAGTTTTATATAAAACTATTATTTTATATATGAAAAAAATCATTTTATCTTTAATTAGTCTTTTATCACTTTTTATGTTGGTTTCTTGTCCTGCTAAAAAAAATTACGGAGCAAGTATTGCAGTTTTTATTCCTGGCGTAATGGCAAATAGTCCTACTTATGCTCTTTTAGACAAAGGAGTACGGAATGCTGTAGAAGAATTTAACGCAAACTGTTCAGAAGAATCTCAAAAAGCAACTGTTTATACAATGGAAGCAGGAACAAATCAGGCAGAATGGGGGGCAAAGCTTACAGCCCTTGCGGCACAGCAAAAATACGATGTTATTATTTCATCAAATAGTTCCCTTCCAGAATTAGCTGTTCCTATTTTAGAAATGTATCCAAAACAAAAATTTATTTTCCTTGATGCAGAATTAGAAGGTATACATAACATTTCAACTGCAAGCTACAATCAATATGAACAGGCATTCTTTGCAGGTTACAGCAGTGGTCTTATGTCAAAGAATCATAAAGTTGCAATTGTGGCAGCCCAGGAATATCCAGTTATGAATAATGTTATTATGCCATATTTTGCTTTAGGTGCAAAAACAGCTTATGAAGATACACAAGTAGATTTTAGAATTGTTGGTAACTGGTATGATGCAAATCAGGGGGCATTACTTGCAGATGCATTAATAAAAAACGGAACAGATGTAATTCTTCCAATTTGTGGTGGCGCTGCACAAGGTGTTATAAACTCTGCTGTAAATAGCGGTACTTATATTGCCTGGTTCGACAACAATGGTTTTGCATATGCACCAGGAACTGTTATTTCAAGTTCAACAATGAATCAGGAAGTATTAGCAAGGCGGTACACTATGGATTATCTTAGAGGATTTTTTTGGCATGGGAAATCCCATCAATTTGGAATGAAAGATGGCATGGTTGATTTTATTCAGAATGATCCACTTTACATTTCCACTGTACCCGCTGATGTTAGAGAAAAACTTTTTGTCCTTGTTGATCAAGTCAAAAGAGGCGAAGTTATTATTAATGAAAAAGGTATTTCAAAAAAATAAATGAAGCTGGAATTAAAGGATATTAATTTTTCTTTTTCTCATAAAATTGTTTTGGATAAGTTAAACATATCCTTTAATGAAGGCAAATTACATGGGCTTCTTGGAGAAAACGGGGCTGGAAAATCTACAACTGCAAATATAATTTGTGGAGAACTTATTCCCTCTTCTGGCAAAATCCTTTTGAATAATCAAGAAGTCCATTTTTCTACTCCCAAAGATGCAATTAATAACCATATTTGTTATGTTCATCAGCGGCCAATGCTTTGTGAAAACATAACTGTTTATGAAAACTTAATTATTGGACTTTCCAAACAACAAATAAAAAAAGTTTCTGAATTTTCAAAAGCTTTATTGCCTGAAATAAACCTTAAAACTCCAATTTTTCACATTACAAGCGACTATCGATTTTTTATCTCCCTAACTAACGCCCTATTAAAAGAGCCAGAAATTCTGATTCTTGATGAGCCTTCGGCTTTATTAAACAAAGAGCAAATTTCTTTTTTATATTCAAAACTCTGTCACCTTACTAAAAAAGGAATGAACATAATTGTAATCACTCACAGTCAGGAAGAAGCTGAAAAATATTGTGACGATGTTTTTTATCTTAAATCCATTAGCCCTAACTTAAACAAATTGGCTGCTGAATCAACCAAAAATAATGAATTAAATCACCATAAAGAGAATACTAATTTTCCACTAAAATCAGAAAACTCAATTGAAGTAAACTGGAATAACATAAACTGTAAAACAAGAAATCATATCCCACTTAAAAATATAAATCTTAAAGTTCAAAGTGGAAAAATCACCCTTGTAAAAGGTTATGCAGAACAAGGTCTTTCTCAACTGGAAGACATTTTGTGTGGAATGAATAAGTTTAAATGTCAGGGGAAGCTTTCCATCAAAAAAAACAATCAATTAACCACATATAGCCTTTCAAAAGGTTTTTCCACATATAAACTTAGAAATAAATGTGGATTACGGATTGGAATTATTCCTACAAACAAAAAATTTCGAGGCGCAAATCCAGCACTTTATATAAAAGACATGCTTACTTTTAAACAGAATTTTATAACACCTGAAAAAATAATAGAAAAATCTAAAATCAACATATCCAAAGAAGAAAAAGCCTCTGCCCTTTCTGGCGGAATGCTACAACGACTTTTAATAAATCGCGAACTGGCAGGAAATCCAGAATTATTAATATTATGTAACCCATTACAAGGCCTGGATAAGGCATCATGCATAAATATCAAAAATAAATTAGAAAAGCTGGCCGCAGAAAATACTGCCATTTTAATTTTAAGTAATTCAGAATTTCCAGAAGAAATATGTTCCCTGGTTCATCAGCTAAAAAAAGGAGAGTTTGTATGATTTTTAATTACTATTTTCTAAAAACTGTCCTTGGACTTACTTCTATTTATTTAGTATGTGGTCTTGGTAATTCCATTACAATGAAATCAGGAGATATGAACCTTGGAGGAGAAGGACAAATTTATGCAGGTGGATTTACTGCCGCACTCTTTCTAAATTCTGCATCATCCTTATCAGCTTTTATTGCCTTGCCCCTTGCTTTTTTACTGTCCGGACTTGCTGGCACCATTTTATGTTTAGTAAGCTGCTACTTAAAAAAAAATAAAAATATCAGTTTCCTCCTTTCATCATTTATTATTTCTTCTGCACTAATACCAATATTAAATGGACTGATTACAGGACCTTTTAGAACTACCCAGGGAACACTGCTTGCAACTCCATTCATTCCCCAGAATTTCCGCTATTCATATTTGATTAATTTATTTGTAGCCATTTTGATTGCTATTTTAATATTTATATTCTTAAAAAAATCAGAATCAGGTAAAGAAATCACATTTTACGGAATAGCACCAGAATATGCCTTATTTATGGGGATAAACGAAACAAAAATACTTACATTATCATCTGTAATAACAGGCTTTCTCCACGGAATTGCAGGAGCCATGGTTGTCTGTGGCATTCATTACACTTGCCATTGCAATTTTTCTTCTGGCATGGGGTGGAATGCCCTTGCAGCTGCAATGATTGCCAATGCTTCTCCCATATTGTTAATTCCCTCATCCCTATTTATGGCATTTTTAATTACAACAGCAGATCAGTATGCCTTATTTAACAATTTCAATTTTGATATAAGCACTTTAATTCAAGCCATAATAATTATAATTGTATCCTTTCCATTCTTTACTAAAGCTTTGAAAGGAGGTAGAAAATGATTTTTGAAATATTAGTTTTTGCTTGTCCACTACTTTTAGCTAGTGCCGGAGCATTATATTCTGAATACACAGGTACACTAGCCTTGTATTTGGAAGGTTCCATAACTCTTTCTGCATTTTTAACCTTTGCTTTAACTGTTATTACCCATAATTTTATTCTAGCTAGTTTTCTCACAACCATAATAATTTCCTCAATTTTACTTTTCTGTGGATGGATTATTGAAAAATACCATGGAAATGTATTTATAACATCTTTAGGATTAAATCTTCTTTTTGCAGGCCTATCATCATTTTTATCTGCTATTATTTTTAAAACCCCAGGAGTTTTATCTTCTCCTTTATTCGCCTTTAATAAAACTCAAGTAATTCTATATTCAATAATAATTACAGTTATTTTAATTTCTGCAGGTGGATATGTATTATTCTTTACACAAAAAGGCGTTTACTTTAGAACAACAGGGTCTGATGCCGATGTTTTAAGAGTAAAAGGAATTAATATTTCAAATTATAAAATTGCCTCCTGGGCAATAGCAGGTCTTTTTGCCTCACAAGCAGGTACACTACTTGCAATGAGAGTATCCTCATTTGTACCAAATATTAGTGCTGGAAGAGGATGGATGGCTTTAGCAGCAGTCTATCTTGGAAAAAAGAAGCTGTGGAAAATCATAGCTTTTGCATTGCTTTTCTGTGGCGCAGATTATCTGGGAGCTAACATTCAGAACTTTATTCCAGGAATTCCTTCCTCCCTTCTGCTTGCACTCCCATATTTAGCAGTACTTTTATTAAGCTTAGGTTTAAATTAAAGAAAAATAACAAACAAACAGCCCACAGCGTCTTAGAGTAAAAGTACTACCGCTACAACGTGCCTACGAAGTTGCTCGCTGAAGCTGTTTGGAAGTTATCCATCTCGCTGCGCTCGTCAGCTTCAGAGGCACTTCCTAGTCCCGTTTTCGCTCCCGTACTTTTACTCTAAGACGCTGTGGAAATTTGTTATTTTTCTTTAATTTAATCCTAATAAATTATTTTTTTTCAAAAACATATTCTTCTACAGCATCTAAATCAAATTCAATTTCTTCAGAATCTGATATTTTTACAGAATTTGCACCAGAAATGTTATTCACTTCAAAAGCAGCTGCGGCTTCCATTTCTGCCATTTTAATTAAATCTTCACCAGAACCAGTAGTTGTAATTGCATTCTGAGAATCAGCGTCCCGAACTTTTTCAGCAACATCATCACGGGTTTTAAATGTATCCAGCTGATTTTCAAGCTGTGTTAAACTCTTATAGTTATCCTGGCTAGATGAGCTTACAGCATTCATCATCTTTACAATATCAGTTGTTCCCTGCTTAATTTTATTAATTTCAATTTTTGCTCTAAGGAACATATCATTAATGCCATCAATTTCACCACTAATGGATTTTTGTTTTTCCTGAAGATTTTCACATTTTTTATTAATCTGTTCAGCAGCCGCAGTTGTTTCTTCACTACGCTGTCTAATCTGCTTCATTTCATTATCAACTTCACCAACACCAGAGGTAATTTCTCTTAAGGAATTAATTACCATTTCAGTCTGATTACTAACAACTGCAAAAGCTGCTGATGCCTGTTGACTGGCTTCTGTAACTTGAGCAACAGAACTAATAATACCTTTAATAGAAGCGGAAATTGAATTTGCATTATCCGCAGTTTCTTCTGCAAGGGAACGAATTTCTTCGGCAACAACTGCAAAACCTTTACCTGCTTCACCGGCATGGGCAGATTCAATTGCCGCATTCATAGAAAGAAGGTTTGTCTGCTCAGCAATATTATCAATAATTGTGATTACATCTTTAATTTCATCAAGCTGAGTTCCAACCTGAGTAAGTAATTTTACAGTTAATCCTATTTTTTCATCACCATCGGCAACTAATGATGTCATTTCTTCTGCATTTTTAGTTCTTTCTCTTGCCATCTGATTAATATGTTCAAGAGTAGCAACTGCTGTGTTTAATGCATTGTTACTTTCATCAATTGCAATAGTCTGTTTTGAATTATTTTGAACAAGAGTATCAACGTTATTATTCATTTCGCTGATTGTAATAACGGCCCTTGCTACAGAATTAGAAATTTCTGTAAGGTTTGCCGCAATCTGATTTAGATTATTATCAATCTGCTGAGAAGAAACTGATGTTTTTGCCGCAGAATCTGTTACTAAAAATCCTGATGAAATTGCTTTTGATGTAGTAGTTTTTACAAAAACAAAGAAATCATTTAATTCTGAAACAACATTGTTTACATTACGAACCAAATCATCAATTTCATTCTTTTTGTCTTTTAACACAAGTGATTTTGAATAATCCTTTGAAGCAAGAATAGAAGTTACATCTCGAACTTTCTGAATTCTACCAACAATCTGACGGGAAATAACAAAAAAAACAAGAATCAAACAAATGAAAACAGAAACCTGTATAAAAAATGCAAAAATTAAAAAGTTTTTTTTCTGAATAGCGAAAGCTCTATTGGTCTGTGCTATAATCCCATTTTGAAAACCTGTCATTTGACCAATTTTGCTTAATGATTCCCGAAGAGAGCCTTCCAGTTCTCCAAGCCATTCTGGAACATCTTTCAGTCCAGGTTCCTGAGGATACACTTCAAGAGCATATCTAATTCCTCTTGACTGAATTGCCTGGTTAACTTCCGCAGAAATTGCATTAGAACCACTAGACAACCCTTGAAACTTAGCAAGAACAGAATCTATTCTTGTAAGATTAGGTTGAAAATCATTCCACAGGGCATATAACTTCTTATTATTTGATTTTAATTCTGAATCAAAATTAAATGAATTTTCCGTATCATTAAGTAAGTTTATTGAATCATTTATACTGCTGATATATTCTTGCTGAACATCCTTCACAGAAGTCATATCAATACTCCAGAATGCCACTCTGTTTAAATGAGCGGTCATATCCCGAAGATTATTTTGAATATTATGCTGTTGTTCAGAATAGGCTTCCATTCTATTCATCTTTTTTGAAACAAATACGGCAGTAGCCAATAGCATGCTAATCTGAAAAACAGCAGCAGCAAACAATAAAATAAACTTACTTCTTAATCCCATAAACTAATATACCGACAAAATTTTCTGTAACTGATCTTTACCAATAATTCTCATAAAGTTACCAAGACGTGGTCCCTGATCTTTATTGATAAGCGCATTATACATAGCAGTAAATAAAGCTTTTGCATCAAGCCCCATTTCTGTTGCAATATCATACATTGCCTGCTGGCATTCTTTATCCTGCTGGAATGTATCCAATTTTGGAAGAACTTCATCACGAACTCGTTTTACTGCTGTAAGCATATCCCCTTCAAGAGCGGCTTTAGAACCGTCAGTACGAAGAGCAAAACAGAAGTCTGGGGCACAATCTGGAGCTGAATGCTGAATCCAGAACCAGGCACATGCAATACGACGACGTAATCTTTCTTCCTGTTCAGGTTTTACATCACCAAGTGATGCTATTACTTTATCTGCATTTCCAGAATAAATCTGAAGTAATGTAGTAAGCATACGGAAAGTAATCTGATATGGCATTGTTTCAGGAATTTTTCCATCAATCTGAGAAAGCATATAAATGCGTTTTTCTTTATTGAACATATCATCAGATTTAGCCTTATCTACACCGTAAACAATTCTTTCTGTCTTATCATAATCTTCGTAAACTTTAAGAACATCCATATCAAAAGAAATGGCAAATTCTGTATTAGGACGAGTTCCTGCAAATAAATAGCGGAGAACTTCTGCCTGATACACATCAAGAGCATCTGGTAAAGCAATAACTTTACCTTTTGATGATGACATTTTTCCAGGCACACCTTTTAAGTTTACAAAGTCATAGCGCATTGTTACTGGTGCATCCCAATTATAAATGCGTTTAGAAACCAATTTCGCAGTATCATAAGAACCACCCGGGCTGATATGATCTTTTCCACCTGGTTCAAATACAACTTTTTCTTCATTCCAGCGCATTGGCCAGTCTACACGCCAACCAAGTTTTGCACCTTTAAAAGTACGTATATCCGCAGTTTCGCAGTTTCCACATTCACATTTATAAGAAATACCGTATTCACCATCATAATCTGTGATTTCAGTAGTATCTTTCATACATTTTCCACAGAAAATAGCTACAGGCCAATAAACATCTTCTGGCTTCATCTTATGAGCTTCATCTCGATATTCATTAAGACATTCCTTAATAACATCACGATTCTGCATAGCCTTTTTCATACCTTCTGCATATTTGTTTGCACGGTAGCGGCTTGCCTGATAAAGAAATTCCGGGAAAATACCAACACGAGGAAGCTGCTGTTCAATATCTACTTCATGATGACGTGCATAGTTTTCGTTACGTTTAGTTGTATCTGGTACTTCTGTAATTGGGTAACGAAGATATTTTTCAAGGATTTCTGGATCTGGCATATTTGCTGGAACCTTACGGAATACATCATAATCATCCCATGAATAGATGAAACGTACATTCTTACCCCGGTCCCGTAATGCGCGAACTACTAAATCAACAGTGATGATTTCGCGGAAATTTCCCAGGTGAACTGTGCCAGATGGCGTAATACCAGAAGCACATGTGTATGAATCTAAATCACCTTTTTCTCTAATAATCTGATTTGCCATCTGGTCTGCCCAGTGACAAAGTAATGGATTTCTCTTTTCGTTATTCTGATTTTCGTTATTTTTACTCATAATCTAACAGTATATCCTATTATTACAAAATATAAAAGCATACATTTTTCTATTATATATCAGAATTTTAGTTTTAATAAGAAAAAGCATAAGACCCTCTAAAATTAATGTAAAATGTAAAAAAAAAATAAAAAAAAACTTATTTAAGGGAAAATCCCCTATATCGTCATTAAGAATCTGAGGTTATAACTAAACTATAGGTATGAAAATCCATAAAAATTGTACAAAAGATTTATAGATTTTCATCTTTAAGAAAAAAGTGATTTTATGGAGTAGACCCTTTTTTCTTACTTACTTTAGGTTTAAAAAAGTCAAACAAGAGGAGGACTTTATGAAAAAAATAATGACAGTTGCTGCTTCAGCAATTATGGCATTAGCATTGGTAGGATGTGGTGGATCTAAAAAAGATACACTTAACGTTTCTGTATTCACAATCCAGGAAAGACAGCAGCCACCTGCTGACAACCGCGATTACAAATGGCTGGAAGAAAACTTCGGAATCACATTTGAATGGGATATTCTTAACGGTGATAAAGACCAGAAAATTGGTACAATCATCGCTTCTGGTGACTTACCAGACTTAGTAGAAGTTGACTCTGAAAAATTCCAGGGTGCTGGTACACTTATCGATATTAAACCAATTATCGAAAAAGAATGTCCAAACATTATGAAAAACTATGAAACTGTTTGGAAAGCAATTGTTTACACAGATTCAGAAAAAGATGCTGACGGTAACATTATAAAAGAACATGTATACTCACTTCCAAACTACGGTTCGTATACAGGTGCTGACCAGAATACATCTTATAACCAGAACGGTTGGTGGATTCAGAAATGTGTACTTCAGGAAGCTGGATGGCCAGAAATTAAAACTGTTGACCAGTTCTTTGATGTAATTGAAGCTTACTACAAAAAACACCCAACAACAGCTGATGGTTTACCAACAATTCCATTCTCAATTCTTACAGATCCAAATGCAGCATTCAACCTTTGGAACCCACCTGCATTCTTAGCTGGTTATCCAAACGATGGTAACGGTCACGTTATCGACAATGGTGATGGTACTTATACTTATAAAGATAACTTTGCTGATGAAAATGCTAAGAAATGGTTCAAAATGGCTAACGGCTACTACAATAGAGGATTAATTGATCCAGCTTCATTCACAGATACACAGGATCAGTACAAAGCTAAGATTTCTCAGGGTCGTGTACTTGGTATGTTCATTCAGGGATGGCAGTTCATGTACGATGCTGAAATGTCACTTAGAGCAGAAGAAAAATATGAATTAACTTATGCTCCACTTCCTTTAGTATTCGATGAATCAATCAAACCTTGGTACCGTGATCGTGCACTTCCTAACCTTCAGAGAGGTTATGGTTTCACAACAGCTTGTGGTGTAGAAAAAGCAACAAAGATTTTGAAAATCATGGACGAACTTCTTAAAGAAGAAAATCAGAAACGTCTTTACTGGGGTCTTGAAGGAACAGACTACCAGATCGATACAGACGGTTCAGTTACAGGTACAGCAGGTTGTCCATATCGTACTCCAGAACAGAGAGCTCAGCAGAAAGATGCTAACTGGATTCTTAAGAACAAGGCACAGCTTTGGACAGAAGAAGCTCCAAAATGGGAAGGATCATATCCAGACGGATATTCAACAACACTTGCTAACATTCCATATGAATTCTGGGGTGACTTACCAGCAATCGATATTGAAATGTTCAAAGCATATGACATCAACTCTGTAGCTCAGCTTGTTGACCGTGACCCACCAAAAAATCCAGGTTGGTACCCAATGTGGCAGTGTAACCCCGCTCCAGAAAACGAAGGTCTTGAACACGATGCAGCTTTGGCTATGAAAGGCTTTGAAACACTCCAGTTCAAGTATCTTCCAAAAATGATTATGGGTTCACCAAACGATTTCGAAAAGACTTGGAACGAATTTGCATCACAGATGACAAAACTTACAGAAGTTTACAATGCATTCATGCAGACAGAACTTGACGCTCGCGTTAAAGCTTTTGGTGGTAAATAAGGACTGATTTAGTTAGTATGTCATCTAACTAAAAAAATGTAGAAGTTATATAACTTCTACATTTTCCAAAAAGTCCATGGGAACAAACTGTGGACTTTTTTTATTTTCTTTGAAGGGGTTTTTTTATGAAAAATAAAAAAACAAATAGTGGTGATGCAACCACAGTACTTACAATAAAAAGAAATAAATGGCACTTATTAGGAAAACAGAAAGCGCTTATCTGGATGTCACTTCCTTTTGTTTTATATGTCATTTTATTTAGATATGTACCATTAACCGGTTGGGTAATGGCTTTTCAGAATTACAAAACAAAATTCCCATTATTTAAACAGGAATGGGTTGGTTTCAAATGGTTCAGAGAACTGTTTGTTACATATGAATTGGATGGTACTATTGCCAGAGATGAATTTGGTAAAATCATCTGGAATACAGAATTCTTATTGTCTTTGAGAAACACAGTATGCATGAGTTTTATTTCTACTGCACTGGGTTATATCACTGCTATTATTCTTGCTGTATTTATAAACGAAGTTCGCCATATTGGTATTAAACGCTTCGTTCAGACTGTATCATATCTTCCACACTTTCTTTCGTGGATTATTGTTACTAGCTTAGTTGCGAATGTTCTTTCCGTTGAAGACGGAGTTTTAAATAATATATTATTGTCTTTGCATGTTATAAAACAGCCAATTCACTGGCTTGCAGTTCCAAAATACTTCTATAACATTGTTGGTTGGACTTACGTATGGAAGGAAGTTGGTTGGAATACAATTGTTTATCTTGGTGCAATGACTGCCATCGATCCATGTTTATATGAAGCTGCACAGATTGATGGTTGTGGTCGTCTAAGAAAAATCTGGCACATTACATTACCAGGCATTAAACCAACAATCATTATTATGATGATTATGTCTGCCGGTCATATTCTTGATGCAAACTTTGAAATGCCTTACTTGTTAAAGAACGGTATCATTCAGGATGTTGCAACTCAGATTGATATTTACGTATTAAAATGGGGTTTCACAATGAGCAACTTCTCTTTAGCTACTGCAGCAGGTATTTTTAAGAATGTTGTTAATATTGGCTTACTTCTTTTAGCAAATGGTATTGCCAAGAGAGCTGGTGAGGAGCGTTTAATATGATGAGTAATGAAAATCAGTATAAAATTGCAAAACAAAAAACAAATTTAGAAAATTTTATTTTTGATGCAATTATTTATATAACATTAGCTTTTGTTGTAATTGTAACTGTTTACCCTTTCTGGAATACAATTGCTGTTTCTTTCAATGACGGTTTGGATTCTATTAAAGGTGGAATTAAATTATGGCCAAGAAAATTTTCATTAGAGAATTACAAAGCCTTGTTCATTACAGATTATATTTTTAGAGCAGGACTTATTTCCTTATCTAGAACTGTTATTCAAACAGTCTTAAGTGTTTTCTGTACTGCAATGCTTGCCTATTCATTAAGCCGTAAAGAATTTGTTCTTAGAAGATTCTTTACAACAATTCTTGTAATTTCTATGTATGTAAATGCAGGTTTGATTCCTGGATACTTATTAATCAAGAAACTTCATTTGGTAGGAAACTACGCCGTTTATATTATTCCTTGCATTATTGATGTATTCAACTTCATTCTTATTCGTACATATATTAATGGATTACCAGACAGCTTCGTTGAATCGGCTCGTATTGATGGTGCAAATGAGTTTAGAATCTTTATGCAGATTATTTTCCCATTAATTATACCATCAGTTGCTATGATTTGTTTGTTTGTTGCTGTAGGTGCATGGAACAGCTGGTTTGATACATACCTATATTGTTCAAGAAACAAAAACTTACACTCATTACAGTATGTATTAATGTCTTACTTAAATGCCAGTCAAAATAGTAATACTGGTGCTGATGCTGGAGCAAAAGCTTTGGCTGCTGCTAATGGTGCTGCTGTAAGTCAGGTTACACCAGTTTCAATTCGTGCTTCAATCACAATTGTTGCTTCTGTACCAATCTTGCTTGTATATCCATTCGTACAGAAATACTTTGTTGTAGGTATGACAATTGGTGGTGTAAAAGAGTAATATTTCTTCTTGCATGGGGACTCAAGCTGTCCCTCCAAAAAAGTTACTTATAATTCAGAATCAAAGTCTTATTCCTTTTTCAAGTTCCTCCGAAAAACTTAGGATTTGGTTCTGCAATGAAAGTATATAGTGTTTATTTTGGGGAAGTTGAAAAACTTCCCCTTTCTTTTTTAACAAAAGAATTTATGGAATAAATCTCATTAATAAGCCTTTAGTATAGTTTGAATCTGAATGTAATTTGTTATTATCATTTTCTTCATTCCCTTTTTCATCCACAATCAATGGTTCTGGAGGAAATACATTTTCAAAGGTATTTATTATTTTAAAACCACACCCCTCATAAATTCTTCTGGCACTTTCCCACTTTTCGTTTACTAAAAGTATCATTTCTTTTATTTTCGAGTCTTTTTGAAGAAGCTGAAAAACTTTGGTAAACATTATTTTACCCAAATGCATTTTTCTATATTTTTTATTTATGGCAAAACTGGAAATATAAAAAACATGGCCATCACTGGTGTTGCAAGGGGTGTGATCAAAAGCTATTTCTTCTGCAGTTTCAGGAATTTTATTTAATAGTTCACCACAAAAATAGCCAAAATAATTATTTTCATCATCAAAAAAAAAAATACATATTCAGGAAATGTATTTATGCGATTAAAATAAGTTTCTCGCTTTTCCTGCAATTCTGACACAAAGCTTTGACTTTCTGTTTCCATAAGAAAATCAAGAAGTTTTTGTAAATCTGCACCTTCTTTTAATAACTGAGAGATTGTTTTAATTTGCATTTTTTAAACCAGAATACTGGGTATATGCATAAGCATTGTGAAGATGAATGCTTTCTTCATTTTCTGCTTCCACACTAAACCATTTGAAATTCATTTTTTTAAGAGCAAGATATACTTCACGTACAACATCTTCTACAAAACGAGGATTATCATAGGCATGTTCTGTTACAAATTTTTCATCCTGTCGTTTTAGAGCTGAATAAATTGGAGAGGATGCGGCATTTTCTACAGCAGTAATTACATCTTCAATCCAGAAAAAATCTGTATACAAAAGCTTCACTCTTACTTTTCCACGCTGATTATGAGCACCGTATTCACTTATTGCTTTTGAACATGGGCAAAGTGTTGTTACCGGAATTTCTATAGAAATATAAAACTTACTATTAGCTTCATCTGGTTTAGTATCATTTTTATACACTTCACCTTCATAAGAACATATATATTCAAGAAACCCAAGTGTTTTAGAAACAGGGGCTTCTTTTTCTATATAATATGGAAACGTTATAGAGCAATAGGCTTTTTCGGCTTCAAGTTTACTACGAATTTCTTCCAGCATCACTAAAAAATGCTGCATTGTAATATTTTTGTGATATTTATGAAAAATCTCGATAAAACGAGACATGTGGGTGCCTTTATAATTATGAGGAAGATTTACAAACAAATCTACACAAGCTGTGGAATTCTGAACTTTATTTTTTTTATCAAGGACTGAAACAGGATATTTTACGTTGCGAACCCCTACTTTTTGTAAAGGGATTTCCCTAGTGTCCATCTCATTCTGAATATCTCGCATTTTTCCCTACTCTACCGGGTAACAATCATAACCGGCACTTCTTAATCTGTCTGCAATATTACCTTCCGCAGTTTCATTTACTAATACAATGTAATATGTTGTTCCGCTTGTTCTCTTTTCAGATGTAATATATGAACTGAATCCTTTCGTTTTTAATTCCTCACAAAGAGCTTTGGCATTAGCTTCTGTTTTAAACAAACCTAGCTGCCATTTAGTAAATTTAGTATTTCCATCACTATCAGAATCTTTAGATACTGTTGTTTCCACTGTAATTGTACCAGTTCCCTGCTCAGCCAAACCGCTTTTTGGAACAAAGAACCAGAATGGCACAGGAAGCAATTGAACATCACCTTTTACAATAGCAGCTTCAGTAGATTTTGGAAACAATGTTGTAACTTGTTTTGAATAAGATGTATCCCCTGTTACATACCATAATGTTAATAAAATAACAGGATGAACTAATTTCATATTTTCAACTTTTAGATAAGCTTTTAATATTTCAATTGGTTCCTGCAAATCTGTTGTATTTTCTGCACGACAAAGAGCACTCCATTGAGAATACAACTTTACATAAGCAGTTATCTCGGTATTTTTTGAATTTCTTACAGAGCTGTTTAAATATTTATCTGCAGTATCACAGTCCCCTGTACATAAAGAACAACGAACTGCGTCTAAAACAAGCTGTTCATTAGATTTTTTTGGCATTCCTTCTGCATCTGAAGCCGAAATACCAGCAGCTGTTGCATATGATTTTTGGGCGTCATCATACATTGCCATCTGTTCTTGAATGGTGGCAAGAAAAATATAAAGAGAACGTTTTTCACTTGCAACCGTAACAGTGTTTATTTGAGTTTGCAAATAAGAAATTGATTCAGAAACGCTAGTTTTTTTTACAGCCTGTGCTGCAATATCCTTTGCTTTTGATTGTGCAAAAACAAATCCAGAAAGAGAAATTATTATTGCTGCTAAAAAGATTCTTTTATTCATCAGTAGAATTATCGGTATTTTCAGCATTAACTATAACAGATGAATCCTTATTCTTTTTTAGGATTTTTCCAATAATCATGAATAAAATTGAAATAATTATTCCTGCCGCAAAACTAAAAAATACAAGAACTAAAACTGGCATGTCTGTGTAAGTATGAAAAAACCAGAATGTACAAACATTTGAAAGATTGTTTCCAATAAAAAAAGCCAGTAAAACAATAAAAATCAAAAATAAAACTAATAAAGCTATCATATAATCTGTCCTTTAAATGTATTTCCGTTTAAACTTGTAATTTTAACATTTACAAAATTTCCAATCAAAGATTTATCTGCAAGGAAAGCAACTTTTTCGTGTTGTTGTGTCTGTCCTAAAAGTTCATTTTTATCATCACGACTAACTGATTCGGCAAGAACTTTTACTTCCATACCAATGCGTTTACTCATCTGTTCATGAGTATGTTCCAGCTGCAAATCTATTACTCGCTGCAAACGTTCTTTTCGCACACTTTCTGGAAGCTGTTCCATTTTTGCAGCTGGTGTTCCCTCTCGTGGATTATAAAAATACATCATAGCAGATTCGTATTTTACCTGACGCATTAAATCTAAAGTAAGTTCCACATCTTCTTCTGTTTCTGTAGGGAATCCCATCATAATATCTGTTGTTAATGAAACATCAGGAATTTTATTTTTAATTTTCTGAACAAGCTGAAGATATCGTTCTCTTGTATAAACGCGATTCATTTTTTTAAGAACTGCAGTAGAACCATGCTGAACTGGAAGATGAATGTGATGACATATAACAGGGTTTTTTGCAATTACATCAATTACATCATCTGTAAAATCCTTTGGATGAGATGACATAAAACGAACCCATTCAATTTTTGACTGAGTCTTTTTTAAATGATTTGCAATAAGTTGAAGAAGCTGGGCAAAAGTAACATTTTCTGCATCTGGAACTGAAATTGACGAATCCCCCGCTAAACCATGATAGGAATTAACATTTTGACCAATAAGTGTTATTTCCCTAACTCCATAAGAATTTAAAATATCCAGTTCTTTTAAAATCTCATTTACAGGACGACTTACTTCTCTTCCACGAACATATGGAACGATACAGTATGTACAAAAATTATTACAACCATGCATAATTGGCACAAAAGTAGAAAAAGCCCCCGGTTCTGCAGAAACTTCTGCAAACTGATATTTTTCTGAATCATCAACTTCAAAAGGTTTACGACCTTCTTCTATTGCAGTTATAATTTCACCAAAATGATGTTTTGCATATGTACCAACTACATAATCAACAAATGGAAATTTTATATGAAATTCATTTAACATGCGTTCTGCCATACATCCCATTACAACAAGCGTTAATGGCTTTGGACCATCTTTTACATATTCCACAGCCTGGTCCAACAATTTTGTTTTTGCACCGATTTTGCAGGAACGAACAGCTTTAAGCCCATTAAACCAACCAAGGCGGCCTTCTATTCTTTCTTCTGCAGAACCTCGCACAGAACAAGTATTTATAATTGCTAAATCTGCTACTTGTGCTGAGGCTGCTTGTTTCCATCCTCTGGCAATAAGCAACTGCTCAACAGCTGCAGATTCAGCAATATTCATTTCACATCCGTATGTTTCAAAAAAGTAAGTCATATATAAAGTATACCAAAAAATAAGTCTATTTAATATTATTCTGGGCAGATTCCAATGTATTATACATTAACATTGCAATTGTCATTGGACCAACTCCACCTGGAACTGGAGTAATATAACTGGCAGTTTCAACTAAATCATCAAAATCGCAATCTCCAATTAAACGGAAACCAGATTTTTTACTGCTGTCTGGAATACGGTTTACACCAACATCAATAATTACAGCACCAGGTTTTACCATATCTTTAGTCAAAGTATGAGGATGCCCACTTGCAACAACAAGAATATCAGCTTGCTTTGTAATTTCTGCCATATTTTTTGTACCAGTATGACACATTGTAACAGTACAGTTAGTATCTTTTCTGGCAAGAAGAATTGAAACTGGTTTACCAACAATGTTTGAACGACCAATTACAACTGCATGTTTACCACTTGTTTCAATTCCCATCTTTTTCAGCAAAACAATAATTCCGTGAGGTGTACATGGTAAAAATCCTGGACGACCAATCATCATATTTCCTACACTTACAGGATGAAAACCATCAACATCTTTTTCTGGAGCAATGGCCATAATCACTTTATCTTCATTAATATGTTTTGGAAGAGGAAGCTGAACAAGAATTCCATGAACTGAATTATCTTTATTTAATTCATCAATAAGTTTTAATAAATCATCTTCACTGGTGTTTTCTGGTAAATGAACAGAACGATCTACCATTCCAACTTCAGCAAGAGCCTTCTGTTTTCCAGTAACATAACTAACAGAAGCAGGATTTTCACCAACAAGAATAACTGCAAGACAAGGCGCAATTCCTTTTTTCTTTAATTCACTAACTTTATTTGCAACATCCTGTCTAACATCTGCAGCAATTTGTTTTCCATCAATAATGATTGCACTCATGAAAATCCTCCATATAATAACACTTCAAAGTGTAACTTTTTACTTGTTTTTGTATTATAATTGATAAATAACAGTAAAAACTGTATATTTAAAAAGATATTATAAAAAAATAATTGGGGCAATATGAAACGTTTTATTTCTACCATTCTTTTACTTTTAATCACTTCAGCCGCAGTTTTTGCACAGTATGATGAAGGTGATGTTTACGAAGATGATTACGTTTATGAACAAAATGGTGCTGGAGACCAGTTTATTAAAATTAATCTTAATGTTCAAATTCCTTTAAATTTTAACGGACAGCTTCATACTGGGGGAGCAATTGAATTAGGTTATTATAGATTTTTAAATAGCTGGCTTGCAGTGGGTGGTGAACTTAATGCAAGCTACAATGTTTCAATTGGAAATAAAGTTTTTGTTATGCTTCCAATTCTTGGTGGTGTAATGTTCCAGCCAACATACGATAAATTTGAATTCCCTATTTTTGCAAATATTGGTATGGGTTATGAAACCTGGCAGAACATTGACTACTTCCCTTCACTTGTATTTAAACTTTCTGGTGGTGCTTATTACCGCCTTAATGAAATCTGTTCTTTTGGTTTGAATATGGATTATATGCTTGTTCCTCAATTCTTTGAAGATTCATCTCAGAACTTTGCAGGAAACTTCCTTTCATTCACAATTGGTGCAAGATACCACTTCTAAACAGGATATTTACATTTATGAAAAAAATTTTAAAAACATTAGCACTTTCACTTTTATTCATTCCTTTTATTGCAGGTTGTAAAGCCCCTGTTTTTTATGAAATTATGCGGGATGTTGCTCCAGAAGAAGCAACTGTAAATGGAGTTATTACTTCAATTACAAGATACAAATCCGACACAGAAGAAAAACTTGTTACATTCTCTTCTGACGGATTAATCTGGAAAGATGCAGATGGAACTGCTCATGGTCAGTGGTCTTGCTTTCCAGACAGCAATCAGCTTTCTGGAAAAATTATTAAAACTGCAGCAGACAAATCAAACCTTTATGTAGTAACAATTACATTCCACGAGGATGTGGAAAAAGGCTTAAACTTACCAGATGCAGCGACTCTCTGGTGCTACGATGGATCATGGTATAAAGTTAGCACACCAGAATTGCTCCCAGGCAATTTTAATATTTTCTGTACAAATGATGTTGATATTAATAATCGTTCTGCCTATTTAAGAATTGGTGATATAGTTTATAAATTAAATGGAAACGATTTCTCTGAAACTGAAAATGTAACAACAAAAGGAAATTACAACAGTGCTGTTTCAGGTGATATTTTCTTTGAATCAACTGCTTCTGTAAAAAATGGAAATTATATTTATTGGGGCGAAGGTTCAAAACTTTACTATTCAAATGATACTTCTAATCCAGAAGCAAAAAAATTAGCTCTTGATGCTGGCACAGATATTTCTTGTCTTGCCGTAACTTCTGATTCAATTTTAATTGGACGTGGAGATTTTTCTAATTCATTAATTTCCAAAGGTGGAATTGCAAAAACAAGTTTAGATTCAGATGGAAAACCTGGCAATTCTCTTGAATCCTTCTCTACAAATGCAACATCCCAGCTTGCAAGTGTATATCAGATTTACACATTGCTTGTTGCAAATCCTAATGAAACAGAACTTGAAGCTTCTATTTATGCTTCAATGGGATTTAAAGGCTCTGGTTCTTCAACATCTGTTAGTTATGATAACATTGGTTTGTGGTCTTACTATCCTGCACGAGGAAACTGGAACCGAGAATAACAACATTGGCATCTGAATCTTTATTTTCACAGGCAAAACCTAACACAGAACCTCTTGCTGCAAGAATGCGTCCAAGAAATCTTGATGAATATATTGGTCAAGATCACATAATTGGAAAAGGAAGACTTTTACGCCGTGCAATTGCAGCAGACCAGCTTACATCTGTAATTTTTTATGGCCCACCTGGAAGTGGAAAAACCACTTTAGCAAGAGTCATTGCAAATCACACGAAATCTAATTTTATAACTCTTAATGCAGTTTTAACTGGTGTTGCCGATATTCGTGAATCAATAAAACAGGCAGAAGACTTTAAAAATTTATATTCCCGCAGAACAATTTTATTTGTTGATGAAGTTCACCGCTGGAATAAAAGCCAGCAAGATGCTTTGCTTCCTTGGGTAGAAAACGGAACCATCATTTTAATTGGTGCTACTACTGAAAATCCTTTTTTTGAGGTAAATAAAGCTCTAGTTTCCCGCTCCCGGGTTTTCCAATTAAAACCTCTTACTGAACAAGATTTACACAAAGCCGCAACAATGGCATTAACTGATGTTGAACGTGGTTATGGACACTGGAAAGTTGAATTTGAAGAAGGTGCTCTTGAACATCTTATTGAAACTGCAAATGGTGATGCCCGCTCCCTCTTAAACGCACTGGAACTTGCTGTAGAGACAACCCCAGAACAATGGAAACCAATGGCCAGTCAGCCAGTTCCAGCTTATGGTTCAACAATTTTTATAAGTAAAGAAGCAGCAGAAGAATCAATTCAGAAAAAAGTTGTACTTTATGACCGGGATGGAGATTATCATTACGATATTATAAGTGCATTCATTAAATCTTTACGAGGTCGAGATCCTGATGCCGCCTGTTATTGGCTTGCAAGAATGGTAAAAGCTGGTGAAGATCCTCATTTTATTTTTAGACGAATGCTCATTTCTGCCTGCGAAGACACAGGCCTTGCAGATCCAAAAGCAATTTCCGTAGTAGAAAGCTGTGCCCAGGCCTTCGACCGTGTTGGTATGCCAGAAGGCCGTTACTTTTTAGCCCATGCTGCTTTATATCTGGCAACAGCGCCTAAATCAAATTCATCTATGGCTTTTTTTGACGCCCTTGCCAGCGTAGAGAAAGAAGATGCAGAAGTTCCAAATCATTTACGAGATTCAAACCGAGACGCAGAAGGTTTTGGTCATGGAGCCGGCTATTTATATCCTCATGCATACAGAGACCATTGGGTAGCCCAACAATATTTACCAGATACATTAATGGGAAGAGTGTTTTATACACCATCTACCCAAGGTTATGAAGGTAAAATCAGAAGTGAAGTTCTTTCCCGCCGAGAAGTTCAGATTGCAACTATTTTAGAAAATGAAGGATTACTAAATACAGACAGACTTGCTACTTCACCAGAGGAAACAGGTTCTATAAACAGCACAGGTCTTTCATTACCAGAAAACCTTTCTAGAGAATGGGCAAAATCTGAATTTGGAGAAAATCCAATAAGCCAGTGGTGGATAAATGAACATTTTAAAAGTGGTGATTTAAAGAAAGCCGAAAACCTTACTTTTAGTCCAAAAGATAATGCAAAAGAAATTGCATTAAATAGAGCAGACAGATTCTGGCAACAGCGTCTTGATTCAAACAAAGCAGAAACATTACTTAAAATTCGGGATAAAATGATAAATAATGCAGCCCTGCTTCGTCATCACAGAAGTCTTGTTTGGAATGCTGATTCTGGTCTTTTAATATGGGAAGTAGCCAGAAAAGAACCAGAGGGAATTACCTGTGGTGTTTGTAAAACAGAAAAAGGGAAATCAATTATAGAACAATACGGAAGAACCCTTGGTGATTTGGATCGCCCCTTACTGCAAGTGCGAGGGCAATCTGATTCCAATGATTTTTTATCTCCAGAAGATTTTTATAATTTATTAATGAAATTTCAGTATAAGGGAACAATTTTTGACAGACTTTTCTTTATCGATCCATTTGTAAACGAAAAAGCAATAAAAACTCTTTCAATTTCATTAAGTGCACTTTTAAAACCAATGGAAATAAAAACCGAAGAAGAAACCTTTATTGCAGAACCACCTTTAGCCAATGGTTTTAAAATCATAATTGCACAAAAAATTCCATCTCACGGGCAAAAGATTTCCGAATTAGTAAAAAACCAGATTTTAACAGGTGAAACAACACAGCTTTTCAGTCAGATTTTAAATAAACTTGAAGCCGCAGAACAGGAATTCTTTGGTGACAGAACAAATCCATTATTTACATGGGATGGTGTTTTTATTGCAAACAGTTTCCGTGAACAAGGATTTGAAGTAAAACTTGAAACTGAAGAAATAATAGAAAAAAGAAAAATTACTAGAGAAGAAATACAAAAATGGTTTGATGGCAGCAAATCTGCCTATGGTGCAAAAATGCAGGAAGCCGTTGGCACCAGCGATTTACAAAAAGTTATAAACCTTTTAGAAACAGCCAGCGACAACACACTTTTTAATTGGAAAAACGAAATCTGTTTTTTTACAATCAATTCCTAGGTTTAAATTAAAGAAAAATAACAAACAGACAAACTTCACACAGCGTCTTAGAGTAAAAGTACTACCGCTACAACGTGCCTACGAAGTTGCTCGCTGAAGCTGTTTGGAAGTTATCCATCTCGCTGCGCTCGTCAGCTTCAGA
>SAMEA3663085__coassemble_273_pt1 | contig 23935 bp, 20 predicted proteins | sample SAMEA3663085__metabat2_low_PE_011 | metagenome-assembled genome bin SAMEA3663085 (sample SAMEA3663085) | pig gut metagenome | biome: pig gut; feature: pig-associated habitat; material: faeces | place: France | collected 2012
TCGTCAGCTGGAACTGAACCGATTGTCTTAAGCATTTCTTCTTCCAAATCAACAAGCTCTTTCATCTGCTGGAGGAAGTATTCTTTTACGTGTGTGATTGAGTTCAATTTTTCAAGGCTTACACCTTTACGGATTGCTTCATACAACTGGAAGTATCTTTCCGAGCTTGCAGTTTTAAGCATTTCGCAAAGTTCATCAGCTGATTTTTTATTGAAGTCTTTTGCAAAGCCAAGACCTGGTCGTCCATTTTCCAAACCACGGATAGCTTTCTGGAAAGTTTCTTTGAATGTCTTACCAATAGACATAACTTCACCAACAGCCTTCATACTCGTTCCAAGTGAATCTTCTACACCCCGGAATTTTTCAAATGCCCAGCGAGCAAATTTAAGTACAACGTAATCTCCGTCTGGAGCTCCACCTGGAGTATATTTATCCAAAGTTCCATCACGCCAGTATGGAATTTCATCCAATGTCATTCCAGAAGCAAGCTTTGCAGAAATCAAAGCGATTGGGAAACCTGTAGCTTTAGAAGCAAGAGCAGAAGAACGAGATGTACGTGGGTTGATTTCAATAATAACAACGCGGCCAGTTTTTGGATTGTGGGCGAACTGAACGTTAGTACCACCAATAACGCCAATTGATTCAACGATTTTGAAAGCATCTTTCTTAAGTCTTTCTTCAAGAGCTTTATCGATTGTCATAAATGGTGCTGAACAGAATGAGTCACCAGTGTGAACACCAACAGCATCAATGTTTTCAATAAAACAGATTGCAATCATCTGGTTCTTAGCGTCGCGAACAACTTCAACTTCAAGTTCTTCCCAACCAAGAATAGATTCTTCAATTAAACACTGATGTGTCATCGACAAATCAAGACCGTTTGCTACGATTGTGCGAAGTTCTTCAACGTTGTAACAGAAACCACCGCCCTGTCCACCCATTGTATACGCTGGACGAACAACTAATGGGAATCCGATTTCTTCAGCAATTTTTTCTGCCCCTTCGATAGTGTGACAGATTCCAGAACGAGGAGTGTCAATTCCAAGCTTCTTCATTGTTTCCTTAAAGATTTCCCGGTCTTCACCACGTTCAATAGCATCAAGGTTTACACCGATTACTTTTACACCGTATTTATCAAGAACACCGGCTTTGTTTAATTCCATAGCCATGTTCAAACCAGTCTGTCCACCAAGGTTTGGAAGAAGAGCATCAGGGCGTTCCTTTTCAATAATCTGACTCAAGCGTTCTACGTTGAGTGGTTCAATGTAAGTTGCATCAGCCATAACTGGGTCAGTCATAATTGTAGCTGGGTTTGAGTTTACCAGTACAATTTTATAACCCTGTTCACGCAAAGCTTTACAAGCCTGAGTTCCTGAATAGTCGAACTCACAAGCCTGTCCAATAACAATAGGACCCGAACCAATAATCATTACCTTATTGATGTCTTCTCTTTTCATTTATTTTTACTCCTTTAGAAAACATATTAATACAAAAAAAAACTGAACTCTCAAAAGAATTCAGTTTTCAATAATTACTAATCAAATTTAAAAACAAAAGTGCATTTGAATAATGAGTAATACATTTGCATTTCCAAACCACAACATTGCTTTTCATACTTCTATATATTATATATAAAATGTTTTTTTTGTTCTATATCTTTTCTTAAAATCTTGTAAGATGACAAAATCAAGAGTATTATAGAAGATAGAGGTTAAAAAATGAATAAATTAAAACGTTCTTTACTTACATTTTTAATATTACCAGCTGCACTGGCTCTTGCAGGTTGTGGCTCAACAGATACAGACGAAACTGTTATCAATACTGTTGAAGCAAATCATATTACTGTAAATGTTACAAAATCAAATGTAAAAATCACACTTTCAAAATTAGAAGGTGAAGAAATTGATACTATTGATGTTGTAGATGAAAAAAACGGTTCCTTAACTTCTGTTGCAATGACAGAACCACAGATTACTTTTATGTGGCCTTTTGCAGAAGCTGGAAAAGAATATACACTTACAGCAAAAATCTATGCAAAAGATAATTATCAGGAAGAAACTGTTACCTTTAAAGTTGAAAATGGAATGGATTCTTTAATCAGTTATTCACAAGATTATGAAACATCAGTTATTTCGTTAATTGCAAAAAGTAATCAGCGTTTGATAAAAATTGATACAGCATATAATACAATCTCATCAGCCTTCGATAAAGCAAATATAGAAAATGCTAAATTAATCATTTCACTTTATTCAGGAAAACACTACAAGTCATCTGAAAAAGATTCTGTTCTTGCAGGTCAGATGATTAAAGATTTTTCAGATAAAGCAGTTCTTGATCCTTTCAAAAATGGATATGACATTATTTTAAATGCATCTGATTTAGGTCTTTCACCTTCTCAGTTAAATCAAACTCTTTCATCAAAACTTACCTATTTTGCTGTTGTTCAGGTTCAGTTCACTCTGCCTGACGCTCCTGCTGGAGTAACATTCACAGCAAAAGGCATTTATTCAAATGACACTATATATACTCCAATTGCAGAACAAGATTTACCACAGGTTTCTACACTTTCTGCAGGAGATGCAAAATAATAAGCTATAAGAAAATCTGGAGGTAATTTCTTATGACTGGAACATTTTGGGCTTTGGTACCAGCAATTGTTGCCATTGCACTGGCACTTATCACAAAAGAAGTTTTTTCTTCTTTGTTCGTGGGAATCTTCATTGGCGGCGTTTTCTATGCCATTGATGCTTCATCTGGTTTTTCAGGATTCCTTACCCACGTTTTTCAGGATGGATTAGTAGGTTCACTTTCTGATTCTTACAACGTTGGTATTCTTGTATTCCTGGTTATTTTAGGAATTATGGTTGCCCTCATGAATAAATCAGGTGGATCTGCCGCTTTTGGTAACTGGGCAAAAACTCACATCAAAACAAAGTTTGGTTCTCAGATTTGTACAATCATCCTTGGTATGCTGATTTTTATTGATGATTACTTTAACTGTTTAACAGTTGGTTCTGTTATGAAGCCAGTAACAGATAAATATCATCTTTCAAAAGAAAAACTTGCTTATCTTATTGATGCAACAGCAGCTCCTGTTTGTATTATTGCTCCAGTTTCTTCTTGGGCCGCAGCAGTTGCAGGCTTTGTTACAGAAGGGGAAAACGGTATTCTTCTTTTCTCAAAAGCAATTGGTTTTAACTTCTATGCAATCCTTACACTTATTATGATGTTTGCTATGGTTGCACTGAAATTTGAATTTGGTCCAATGGCAAAATATGAAAGCGCTTCTGAAAAACTAAAGGATGTTGCTAACGAAGTTGCAGATGTAAAAACAAAGGGGCGAGTTCTTGATTTGGTTTTACCAGTTGCAGTCCTTATCGTTCTTTCTGTTATCGGATTAATTTATTCTGGTGGATTCTTTGAAGAAGGAGAATCATATTTACATTTTGCAATTGCATTCTCTAATGCAGATGCATCAGTTGGTTTGGTTTTAGGTTCTTTTGGTGCCTTAATAATTACAATTATTTATCTTATGATAAGAAAAGTTGTTTCTTTCAAAGAAATGATGGAATGTGTTCCAGAAGGCTTCAAAGCAATGGTTCCTGCTATTTTGATTCTTACATTAGCCTGGACACTCAAGGGTATGACAGACAGCCTTGGTGCAAAAGACTATGTAGCAAACTTAGTTGCAGGTTCAGCTGCCGGACTTAAAATGTTCCTCCCAGCAATCATCTTTGTAATTGCATGTTTACTGGCTTTTGCTACAGGAACATCCTGGGGTACATTTGGTATTCTTATTCCTATTTGTATTGCAGCTTTCCCAGAAGGAACAATTAGAATTGTATGTATTTCTGCATGTATGGCAGGTGCTGTTTGTGGTGACCACTGTTCACCAATTTCAGATACAACAATTATGGCAAGTGCTGGTGCTCAGTGTGATCATGTAAACCATGTTTCTACTCAGTTACCTTATGCAATCACAGTTGCTGTAGTTTCCTTTGTAACATACTTAATTTCAGGATTTACATTATCATTAGGTACAATTCCTTGTGCAATCATTTCCTGGGTATTTGGTATTGCAGCTCTCTTAACAACATTGGTTTTTGCAAAAAAGATTTTAAAGAGCAAATAAAAAACTAATATAGAGCAAAAAAAAAGCAACCGTAATATTGAAATTCACGGTTGCCTTTTTTTTATAATATTACATCATAATCTTATAAAATTATTTTACAGGAAAGATTATTCCTTAGACTCTTCAGAAGTCTCATCCTTTGGTTCAATTTTATTTACAAGCTGTTTTGGTTCTTTATTAGATTCTTTTGCATAATATTCATCCCGAAGAACTTTGTATGCCTCATAATTTGTTGTTTCTACATAAGGAAGAAGCCAAAGAAATCCAATTCCTAATGTAAGAAGACACAATAAAAACCAACCAATGAAACTAAGATTCAAAACAAAAAGACTCCAGAGATGTTTTTTTGTAACAGCCTTACTAATATTCATAGAATCAATTGCGCCAACTTTATTATCATCGCAAACAATATACCACATCATGCTATAAGCCAAAGTTCTGTTGATAATTACAACATATAAACCAATAATTACAGCAACCTGAAGAATTGCAACAACAGCCATACTTCCCATCAAAGCAAAGTTTACATCTGCAGAATTTGATAAAATAAGCATTGAAGTTGAAATAGCTGTTAAGATAATCATTGGTACATAGAAAACCAACATCCAAAGGAAAATCCAAAGATAATTCCACCAGTAAACACCCATAGATTTACCGTACATTTTAAATCCACTGAAAATTTCTTTGAAATTAATTTTTTCTGTAGTATTGCAAAGTAAAACTGGAATTTTTTTGTAACCCATAATTAATGGTGGATAAATACAGATTACAAATACCATTGCCAATAATGCAAATATCAAAATAGCAGCCACATAAAAAAGAGCTGAATCAACATTACCATCAAACATTACTGAGTTTGTATCAGTAAGATTTGTCAATGGTGCTAAAACTAAACTGAAATAAGGAATCATCATTAATAAAATTAATGCTAAATAAAACAAATTAACCAAAACAGGTGTTTTCCATCTTCCTTTTAAGCTTTCCAATGCAGCTTTTTTACAATTTTTACGATTAAACATTCTAATCTCCTTTCCTTTTAATTTTAATATATTAACTTTCTCTTAAAGGTTCAATCAGATTTGCCTCTTTTTCTGTTTTATTTTCAATAGAGTCAACACAATTCTTCTTATTTAAATCGTAGTATTCATCACGAAGAAACTTATAAGCATGATAATTTGTTGCTTCCATGTATGGAATAAGCCACAAAAAACCAATACCGGCAGTTAAAATTGAAAAAATCATCCAACCTATGAAACTGAAATTCAATAAAAATAATTTTCCACAATTCTTTTTTGTGATATTTATACTAATTTTCATTGCTTCAATTGGACCCCACATTTTTTCCTCACACAAGATGTACCACATCATGCTATAAGAAATTAATTTATAAATCAAAAATCCTATCATACATAAAAAAAATACTGACAGAATTATTATTCCAATAACAACTAACGAAATTTTTTCAGTTACTATCAAAGCAATAGATATTATCATTATAAATAAAAAGGGTAAATAAAATGCAAGAGCCCAAAGAAAAATCCAAAGGTAATGCCACCAATAAGCTCCCATAGATTGTCCAAAAGTTTTAAATCCCCTAAAAAATTCTTTAAATGAAACAAAATCATTTGTACTGCAAGTCTTTACTATTACATTTTTAAAACCCATTTTAAAAACAGGTGAAATACAAATAAGATATCCATAATAAAAAATAAAAAGAAATAAAAAAAGAAGAAGAGCCTTTATAGCAAGAACAGAATTTTTACTTGCAAGATCCATCATAACAAATACATATCTAACTAACAAATAAAAAAATAGGCCAACTAGCACATATATCATTTCTGAAAGAATAGGAGTTTTCCATCTTCCTACTAAGCTTTCTAAAGCTGCTTTTTTAAATTCCTTCCGATTAAACATTAAATGCCCCCGTATACATAAAAAAGCTCCACTTGAATAATCAATTGGAGCTTTTGAAAATAATGAATTATTTATTAGTGAGCGTATGTAGCAATAAATACACCGGCAGCGATTGCAGTACCAATTACACCAGATACATTTGGACCCATTGCATGCATTAACAAGAAGTTTGTAGGGTCTTCTGACATACCAACTTTGTTTGCAACACGAGCAGCCATTGGAACAGCAGATACACCAGCAGAACCAATAAGTGGGTTAATCTTATCTTTTAGGAAGAGGTTCATAATCTTAGCCATAATTAATCCACCAGCAGTAGCAATACAGAATGCCAACAAACCAAGACCAATAATACCAAGAGAATTACCGTTCATGATTTTTTCTGGAGTCATCTGAGAACCTACACCAAGAGAAAGGAGAATAGAAACGATATTCATCAATTCATTTTCCATTGTCTTAGAAAGACGTTCTACAACACCACACTGTTTTACAAAGTTACCAAATGCAAGCATACCAATAAGAGGAGCTGCAGGTGGCAAGAGCAATGCTGTTACAACAAGCAACATCAATGGGAATAATGTTTTTTCTGTTTTAGAAACTACACGAAGCTGTTTCATCTTAATCTGGCGTTCTTTTTTTGATGTAAGAGCCTTCATAATAGGAGGCTGAATCATAGGAACAAGAGCCATGTATGAATAAGCAGCTACGGCAATAACAGCCATCATTTCTGGAGCAAGTTTTGCAGATACATAAATTGATGTAGGACCATCTGCACCACCAATAATAGCAATAGCAGCAGCTTGTTTCATTGTATAGTCAAGACCAGGAATAAAGTTTAATGTAGCAACACCAAACAATGTTGCAAATACACCAAGCTGAGCAGCACCACCAAGTAAAGCCATCTTAGGGTTAGCAATAAGAGGACCAAAGTCTGTCATAGCACCAATACCCATGAAAATAAGCATTGGGAAGAATTCGTTTCCAACACCAGCATTGTAAATAATGTTAAGCATACCATCTGGTGCAGAACCCATTCCAGCTCCTGGAATATTTACAAGAATAGTACCAAATCCAATTGGAATAAGAAGCAATGGCTCAAATCCTTTTGCAACAGCAAGGAAAACAATAAGGAAACCAATTGCAAGCATAACCAATTTTTTCCATCCTTCAACTGGATGATCAAGCAAATCCTGTTCAGCCTGTACAAGCTGTGCATGTTTCAAAGCTTCAACCTGTTCAGCCTGAATTGCAGCAGCATGAGCTTCTTCAGCAGTTTCGTTGTGGAAAATCTTATAAATACCAGTGTTATACCAAATATTTGCAAAGAAGTCTTTTACAGAAATATCATATTTTCCGTTCCAGTCTTCTGTACCTTTAATAATTGTTGTACCAGCAGAACTTGATTTTGTTGATGTAGAAACAGATGAACTTTTTCCACATCCAACAACAGAAAGAAGAACTGCAATAAAACAAATTACAATAGTTGTTCTAAAAACTTTGAAGTTTGTCTTTTTCTTATTTAATTCTGTTTCCATACTAATCTCACATTATAAATTACTGAATTTCAGCCAATGTCTGACCCTGAGAAATCTGTGAACCTGTTGCAGCAACAAAGTGAACTTTACCAGCAGCACCAGCTTTAATTTCCAATTCCATCTTCATAGATTCAACAATAATGATTGTTGTATCTGGCTGAACTGCAGCACCTTCTGCAACAGCATATTTAAGCAAAGTACCAGCAACTGGAGCAGCAACTGGAGTACCAGCACCACTTGAAGCCGCTGGAGCAGGAGCTGGAGTAGCAGGTGCAGAAGCGGCAGCAGGAGCTGGTGCAGCCATAACTGTTCCACCAAGAGCAGCAATTTTCTGTCCAGCCTGAATCTGATCACCCTGTTTAACACAGAAACTGATTTTTCCATCTTCTGGAGCTTTTACTTCAAGTTCCATCTTCATAGATTCAACCATGAGGATTGTATCACCTTTCTTTACCTGAGCACCTTCACTAGCTACAAGTCTAAGAACTGTACCAGCAACTGGAGCTGGAACATCTGTACCACCAGTTACTACAGTAGCAGCTGGAGCGGCAGCAGCAGGAGCAGCTCCTGGAGCACCGAATGTTACATTGTATGAAGTACCATTTACGTTGATGTTATCGCCGTTTGTAGTAACGTTATATGAAGTTCCGTTTACTGTGATTGTATAAGAACCGTTTGCAGAAGCAGGAGCAGCAGCTGGAGCTTCTTTCTTAGCGAATGTAGAAGCAGCATCAACTGGGCCCTTAGCACGTTCTGCAAAGAATTTTGGTGCAACATTAGGGAACATTGCGTATGTGAGAGTATCTTCATCAGAACCATCACCACCAGCTTTCTTTGCTTCTTCAACCATCTTGTCCCATTCAGGTTCAATTTTATCAGCAGGACGACATGTCATAACTTCTGACATACCATTCTGTTCAAGAGCTTTCTTTACTAAATCTGGATTTGCATCTGTTGGGAGTTTACCGAATTTACCAGTAATCAAATTACGGAAATCCTGTGTCATTGTTTTGTATGGTCCCATAAGAACGTTCATAACAGCCTGTGTACCAACAATCTGTGATGTTGGAGTTACAAGAGGAACATAACCTGCATCTTTGTGTACTTTTGGAAGTTCAGCAAGTACAGCATCCATCTTGTCACCTGCCCCCTGCTGTTTAAGCTGAGATTCAAGGTTAGAAAGCATACCACCTGGTACCTGAGAAAGAAGAATACGAGTATCAGCTCCCAGGAATTTAGATTCAAGTGATGAATAATGTGTACGAATTTCGCGGAAGTAAGCAGCAAGTTCAAGAAGAGCAGCAGTATCAAGACCTGTATCCATATCAGTACCTTTAAGCATTTCTACAACAGTTTCTGTTGGAGAGTGAGAAGTACCCATAGACATAGAAGAAATTGCAGTATCAAGAATATCAGCACCAGCTTCAGCAGCTTTTAAAAGTGTTGCAACAGAAAGACCTGTTGTTGCGTGTGAGTGGATTTCAATTGGAAGATCACATACTTTCTTAATTTTTGAAACTAAATCATAAGCTTCATATGGTTTAAGAAGACCTGACATATCTTTAATACAGATAGAATCTGCACCAAAGTCAGCATATGTTTTTGCCAGTTCAGCATATTTTTCATTTGTGTGGAATGGTGTTACAGCATAAGAAATAGCCATCTGAACATCAACGCCAGATTTTTTTGCAGCTTTTGTAGCACGTTCCATGTTGCGAGGATCATTACAAGCATCAAAAATACGGAAACAACCAATACCGTTTTTAGCAGCAGTTTCTACGAATTTATCAACAACATCATCAGCATAGTGTTTATAACCAAGAAGATTCTGAGCACGAAGCAACATCATAATTTTTGTATTAGGCATTGCTGCGTGAAGCTTGCGGAGACGATCCCATGGATCTTCGTTTAAGAAACGGATACAAGAGTCATAAGTAGCTCCACCCCATCCTTCTACATATTTATAACCGATTTTATCAAGCATACCACATGCAGGAAGCATATCTGCAGTAGTCATACGAGTAGCGTGAAGACTCTGGTGAGCATCACGAATTGCCAATTCCGAAATTCCAACTTTTGACATATTATTATCCCCTATTTATTACCTTTATTTTTTATAGCAGCAGCAATGGCAGCAACAATTGCACCATTATCAGTAGAAGCACTGGCAGCAGGAGCCGAAGTACTTACAGTCTGTTTAGGTTCTTCTTTATCAAGTTTTAAAGCATGAACTACGAGATGTAAAAGTTTCATACATATTATCATTATGATGATGAAACCAAATACAACACACATACCAAGCGCAGTCAGAAGAGCACTCTGAATCAGCATCTCACTAATTGTCATATATATATCCTCCGCGATAATATAACCCTGTAATTAATATCCGAAAAAAAATTAAAATTTTTTCCCATGATACTAGAAACGAGTATATAGAAAATAATGACGTTTTTCAATGAATATGTCGAAGAAAAATTTGAATTTAAGAGGAAATAAGTAATTTTTATCTTCCGCAGATTACGCAGATAAGCGCAGATTATATTTTGACTGTAATAATTAATGTTTATATAACTTTACGAAAACAAAGTATTTACCCTTCAATACGGAATCTACACCCTGCGGAAATACGTCTAATAGGATAGTTAAAAATTGTTCCTTCAGTATATGTGGCTACAATTACAAATTCATCACCTAAACCACCGCTTAATTCTATTCCAAAAGTTGGGGCTGCATACATAAAATCACCAAGAGTTCCAAATAAAAAACCGCTGTAAATTAAAAAGCAATCATAACCCAGCACCAGATCCAGATCTATTTTGGCACCTACTTTAAAAGCATTAGAATTTGCGCATAAATCAAATGAACCTGACAAAATATATCCTATATAAAAATAATCTTTTACCCAGCTCTGCTGCCACAGTACAGAATTGGCTATTCCAAAAAAATGTTCATTTTCTTTATAGTAATAAACGGGTTCTGCACAAAAAATGAAGCCAAGAAGTCCCTGAAAAAAACAACCGGCAGGGGAACAATGTGAAACAGCACCTGGGCTACAATTTATATCAGAGCCATTTATCATTCCATATGTTAAAGCAAGAGGAGTTTCAAATGCAAAAACTAATTCAAATTCTTCATCATAATCATCATTTTCATCTGTCCCAAATTCTTGCGAATAGATATTTACTGTCATGAATATAAGAAATAAAACAAACAACCGCTTCATATTTTCTAAAATATTATATCAAACATTGAAAACTAATTCACTCAGGTTTATAATGGAAAAAACTATCTCAAAGGAGTTTAAAAATGAATTTGATTTACGGAATCAAAGACAAACCAAGTTTTGGTAAAACAGTATTGTTTGCCATTCAGCAGCTTTTGGCTATTATGGCTGCTACAATTGCCGTTCCTGCTATTGTAGGAAATGGTCTTTCTGCTTCAGCTGCATTATTTGGTGCAGGTGTTGGTACATTTATTTATTTGCTCTTTACAAAAAGTGCTTCTCCGGTTTTCCTGGGAAGCTCTTTTGCTTTTATAGGCTCAATGTTCAGTGCATTTGGTGGAGCTGCTTCACTTGCTATTGGCTACTGGGGATTAATCATTGGTGCTGTAATGGCAGGTCTTGTTTATGTAATTATTGCAGTAATCGTAAAAGCATGTGGTACAGCATGGATTGATAAACTTATGCCTCCTGTAATCATCGGTCCAACAGTTTCAATCATTGGTTTAAGCCTTTCTGGAAATGCTGTTGGCGATTTGATGAAATCAAGTGTTGAAGGTGGAAGTGTTTATGTAGCACTTATTTGTGGACTTGTAACACTTGCAGTAACAATGCTTTGTTCTACATATTCTAAAAAAATCGGTCGTTTGATTCCTTTTATCATTGGTATTCTTGCTGGCTATGCACTTGCTTCTGTATTTGCAATCATCGGTTATGCAACAAAGAATCCTTCTTTAATCGTAATCAACTACTCAGCACTTACAAGCCTTAACTGGAAGTCAGTTTCTGCTTACATCTCTCTTCCAAAGTTTACATTCATTTTGGGAGGAACAGCTGGTCTTAAAGGAATTACAGGTTCTTATCTCCTTACACTTTTTGCAGCATATGTTCCAGTTGCATTTGTAGTATTTGCAGAACACCTTGCTGACCACAAAAACCTTTCATCTATTATTGGTACAGATCTTCTTAAAGAACCAGGACTTACACGCACACTCCTTGGAGACGGTGTTGGAACAATGGTTTCTACACTCTTTGGTGGATGTCCAAATACAACATATGGTGAATCAATTGGTTGTGTAGCTATTACTCGTAATGCTTCTACAATTACAATCTGGTTCTGTGCTGTACTTTGTGTTATCTTCAGTTTACTCACTCCACTTGTAGCATTCCTTGAAACAATTCCTTCTTGTGTAATGGGTGGCGTTTGTATCGCACTTTACGGTTTCATTGCTATATCTGGTTTCAAGATGTTCCAGAAAGTAGATTTGAACAAAAACCGCAACCTCTTCGTAGCATCAGTTATCTTTATTATAGGTGTAGGTGGAATGGTTGTTAGTTTTGGTAAAGTTGAAATCAGAACTGTAGCATGTGCTTTGATTCTTGGTATTTTGACAAACGTAATGTTGTCTAAAGAAAAAGACGAATAGCATAATTTAGAATCGATAGGGGAAAGCCTTCCCCTGTCTCCAGCCTCAGTTCTTAATTTTCAAAGCCTCTTCCATTACTTCCATTACATGGCTAACAGGCACAAACTTAATACCTGCTTTTACATTTTCTGGAATCTCTTCCAAATCCCGCTCATTTGCCTTTGGAATAATAATAGTTTTGATTTTATTTCTCTTGGCCGCAACAGTTTTTTCTCTAAGTCCACCAATTGGCAAAACCTGCCCTGTAAGAGAAAGTTCCCCCGTCATTGCTAAATTTGGTTTGATTTTCTTTCCTGTAAACAATGAAACAAAAGTTGTTGCCATGGTAATTCCGGCACTAGGTCCATCTTTTGGAGTAGCGCCTTCTGGAATATGAAGATGAACAATGTTTTCATCAAACCATTTTGTCTTTTTAATGCCCCTGTCCAAAACAAATTTTCGAGCCCAGTTAAAAGCGATCTGACTGGATTCCTTCATAACATCGCCCATTTGTCCTGTAAGAATAAGTCCACCCTTTCCTGCAAATGAAGTGGATTCTATCAATAAAGTATCTCCGCCCATGCTTGTCCAGGCAAGACCAATTGCAGTTCCAGGAACTTTTGCAGTTTTAATTTCTGACTCATCGAAAACAGGTTTTCCAAGATATTTATACAAATCATCAGAATCAATTGAATAAGAAGTTTTTACCTCTTCACCTTCTTTTGCCATTGCCTGAGCGGTTATGATTTCTGTAACAATCTTTCTGTGAATCTTGTCCAGGCATTTTTCATAGTTTCGAACACCAGATTCCCGGGCATATTTCTGAGCAATTGTAAGTAAAGCCGCTTTTGTATATTTTACCTGATTCTTTTTCAAACCATTTTTTTCAAGATTTTTAGGAATAAGATATTTTTTTGCAATTTCCAGTTTTTCCTGATCGATATAACCGCTCAACTGAATAATTTCCGCCCGGTCTCTTAAAGGACCAGGAATTGTATCCAGGGCGTTTGCAGTCAAAATAAAAACTACATTACTGATATCAAAAGGTAAATCAAGATAATTATCACGGAAATTAACATTCTGCTCTGGATCCAATACTTCCAGCAAAGCAGAAGCAGGATCTCCATTATGAGAAGAACCCATTTTATCAATTTCATCTATCATGAAAACAGGAGAAATATCTTTTGTAATTTTTAAGCCCTGTATAATTTTTCCAGGCATAGCACCAATGTATGTTCTGCGGTGACCTTTAATTTCAGCTTCATCCCGCATACCACCAACACTAAAGCGATAGAATGGTTTTCCCATTGCATTTGCAATAGATTTACCAACAGAAGTTTTACCAACTCCAGGAGGTCCCACTAAAAGAATAATAGAACCTTTAGAATCCTGCTTCATTTTTCGAACAGCCAGATATTCCACAATTCGCTTTTTAACTTCATCAAGACCAAAGTGATCCTCTTCCAGAATTTCTGCAGCCTTTTTCATATTAAAATCTACAGAAGGCTTCTGATTCCATGGTAGCTGACAAACCAATTCCAAAAAGTTTCTTGTGCCCATGTATTCAGAAGAGTTAGGATCCATCAAAGCAAATTTTTCCAGTTCACTTTCAACAGTTTCTTTAATTTCTCCACTAAACTGAAATTCTTCTATTTTTGTTTTAAATTTCTGATACTCTGTAGCATTTCCAGCCGCATTTTCTCCCAGTTCTTCCTGTATAGAACGCATTTCTTCCCGAAGAAAATATTCTCGCTGATTTTTTTCAACTTTTTCGTTGATTTCACTTTGAATTTTTTTCTGTACCTTGAGCAGCTCCTGTTCTTTCTTAATAAATACAAGAACCTTTTCCATTCTCTGGCGTACATTTATAGTTTCAAGAATTGTCTGTTGCTCTTCTTTTTCAACATTCAAAATAGAAGCAATAAAATCAGCAATTTTTCCAGGGTTATCAATGTTTACCATGTTCATTCTCATTTCTTCAGAGAACAAAGGATTATTTTCACTAACCTCTTTCATTTCGCTGATTAATGCACGAGTAAGAGCTTTTACTTCAAAAGTATCTGATTCTTCATCATCAAGATATTCAACAGCAGCGGCCATTGGAGCATTTAAATGCAAGGTTTTTCTAATTCGGAATCTTTTTACTGTGGAAATAAAAATATTGATTCCACCATCAGGAAGATTAACTTTTTTGATAATTCGAGCGGCAGTTCCTACTCGATACAAATTGTTTACAGAAGGCGTGTCGGCCTCATTTTTAAGCATAACAATACCAATGTAACTATCCTGTTCATTGGCTTTTTCAATTATTTTAATATCTTCGGGAGCATTAATCATAAGAGGTGTAAAAATGCCTGGAAATACAGGGCGTCCCGAAAGTGGAATTAACATTAATGTATCTGGCAGAGTTTGTTCGGCAGGTACAATAGAGATGATTTTTTCGTCATTATTATCTGTCATAACATCAAATATAATAAAACTTATGATGTTTGACAAATAATTTTGAAGATTTATACGAAGGATTTATTTTTTCATTCCGATTTTGATTTCAGGATGATTTTTTTCATATTAACATGGAAAATGAAAAAAAGGTGATTCCAATTAAGAAACCACCTTTTTATTTAGTTATTATTTGTATTTTTCAATACTACAGATTATCAAAGAAACCTTTTGCCTTTAATAATTCAGCATTCAAGATACCACCAAGAGCAGCACCCCGTTTTGTGTTGTGGCTCAAAGCAACGAATTTAATATCAAATACGTTACAAGGACGGAGACGACCAATAACACAAGCCATACCTTTTTCAGTTTCACGGTCACGGCGTGGCTGTGGACGGTTTTCTTCATGGCGAACAACGATTGGGTGTTCTGGAGCAGAAGGTAACTTTAATTCCTGTGGAACTGATGTGTATGATGTCCAGATTTTTTCGATTTCTTCCATACTAGGTTTTTTGTCACCAAATTCCAAAGAAACACAAGCTGTGTGTCCGTCAATTACAGGAACACGTGTACATGTTGAAGAAACGATTGGACCTGCAGCATTTTCAATTTTTCCGTCTTTTACAGTACCAAGAATCTTAAGACATTCTTTTTCTGTCTTTTCTTCTTCACCACCAATAAATGGAACAATGTTATCAATCATATCGAATGATGGAACACCTGGGTATCCGGCACCAGAAGTAGCCTGGAGTGTTGTTACAACCATTCTCTTAATTTCGTAACCAGCCTGAATAAGAGCGTGGATTGGCATCATGTATGTCTGTAAAGAACAGTTTGGTTTTACAGCAATAAAACCTTTGTCCCATCCGTGATGTTTTTTCTGATCAGCAATTACATCAAGGTGTGAATAGTTAATTTCTGGAACTAACATTGGAACATCTTCTGTCCATCGGTTAGCAGAAGCGTTAGATACTACTGGAATACCTTCTGCCGCATAAGCCGCTTCAAGATTTTTAATATCTTCTTTTTTAGGAAGCTCCAAAGCAGAGAATACAAACTGACATTTACCAATTGCTTTTTCAGCTAAGTTTGCATCTTCTACCATTAAATTCTGAACACCAGCAGGAATTTCAGCACCAATAAGCCAGCGGTTTGCAACTGCATCTTTGTACAACTGACCAGCAGAACGTGGAGATGCTGCAACGTAAGTTACCTCAAACCAAGGATGATCTTCCAACAATTTGATGTAACGCTGTCCAACCATACCTGTAGCGCCTAATACACCAACTTTAATTTTTCCAGCCATAATATTACCTCCAAGGGGAGTTCCCCTTGGAACCCCCTTTACTTGGGGGAAGGACAAACAGCTAGTCGCAAGCACAGTTTTTCCTTCCCCCAAACCCTCTTCCTTTCCTTGCAGCGTTTAGGGCTCTGCCCTAAAAACCCGCTCCAAATATATTAGAAGGGTTTTCAATTTTATTTCTTAATAAATCTTTATATTCATCACTACAGAACGCGGCATCTACAGCATTAAGTAATAATTGTTTCTTTTCATCTTCAGTAATTCCGTACATCTTCTGGATGTAGTCGTATTCTTTCTGAAGATTTGTTCGGCAGATTGCAGGATCATCAGTATTAATTGTTACCTTTACTCCTTCTTCAAGATATTTTCTTAAAGGATAGGTAGACATATCACTAACTGCCTTTGTCTGCCGGTTCGAATTAGGACACATTTCTAATGGAATCTGATTTTTTATTACATATTCCAAAAGTTCTGAATCTTCTAAAATCCGAACTCCGTGTCCAATTCTTTTTGCACCAAACTTAATTGCAGACCATACACTTTCAGCACCATCCGCTTCCCCTGCATGAATTGTAAAAGGTACTCCGGCTTCCTTTGCCATAGTAAACTCTTTTTCAAAATCCTTAGTCTTAAAAAGACCTTCGGCACCTGCAAGGTCAATAGCTACAACACCCTTATCTTCTACTAAAAACTTTTTAGCAAGCTTTACAGTTTCAAGATTTTCATCCTGATTATGGTCACTGCGCATTAAACACAAAATTAAGTTTGTATGTAAATCAGACTGCTTCAAGCCTTCCAGCGCCGCAGATATAACTTCCTCTTGAGAAAGTCCGTTTATCTGATGCAACTGTGGAGCAAAGCGGATTTCCAGGTACTCAATTCCCTGCTCTTTTGCATCCTCCTGAACCAGTCTTACAGCTTCTGCAATTCCTTCTTTAGTTTGAAGGAGTCGCAAAGGAAGTCCAAAGCACTGTAAAAAATCGTTAAGACTTTCGCAATCCTCTGGAACAGAAAGTTTTTTAAGCAATGCTTCATCACTTTTAGCCGGCAGTTCAATATTCTGTAGAGCGCCAAGCTTTTTAGCGATGTCTAGTGTAATAGAACCGTCTAAGTGACAATGTAAATCTATCATCAAAACTTTCCTTTTTTTTATCATCACACGGATTCGAGCCACCTAACGGTGTCTCTTTTTTGTAAATGAAAAATCGTTAGATTTTTCGAATCCGTGTGACATCTAAATTTCTAACTAAAGATTACACTCTTTAATAGCAGCTTCAATTGTCTTTTTAGCAGCGTCTGTAACTTCAACTAATGGCAATCTTAAAGCACCGGCTGGCATTCCCTTAAAGTTCATTGCATATTTAATAGAACTTGGGTTTCCATCACAGAATTCAGCCTTAAAGAATGGAGCCAAGCGGTAGTGGATTTCGCGAGCTTTTGCATAATCGCTATCCAAACAAGCCTGTGCTAATTCGTGCATCAATTTTGGAATCATGTTTGAAGCAACAGAAATAATTCCGTCTCCACCAGCAGCCATCAAAGGAAGTGTCAAACCGTCATCACCAGAAAGAACTGCAAAATCAGGTTTCTTATTTTTTATCTGACCAATTACTTCCATCATCTGGGCAACTGAACCAGAAGCTTCCTTAACACCAGCAATATTTGGAAGTTCAGCAATGCGAGCCAACAAATCTGTAGGAATATTCAATCCTGTACGACCAGCAATGTTATAAACGATGATTGGAATACCAACTTTTGCAACTGCAGCAAAATGCTGATAAATACCTTCTTTTGAAGGCTTGTTATAGTAAGGTGTTACTACCAAAGCGGCATCTGCACCAACTTTCTTTGCACGTTCAACGTATGCAACAGCATCTTTAGTATTGTTAGAACCAGCACCAAGAATTACCGGGATTTTTTTACCAGTAGATTTTTCAAATGCACGAACCTCTTCCATTACAATCTGAATAATCTTGTCTTCTTCTTCACCAGGGCGCTCATCCAACGTAGGTGTCTCAGCAGTGGTTCCAAGAGGAACAAGACCATCAATGCCTTCAGCAAGCTGATGTTTGACATTTTTTCGGAATCCCTCAAAATCAACTGAACCATCAGAATTCATAGGTGTAATTAAAGCTGTAAAAGCACCTCGAAAAATATTCATATATTCCTCCATATTAAAAAATATTTTAGGAAACATTTTATATTTTTTCCTATATAAATTCAATATTCTTATATAGCTTCACCAATAGGGGATTTACACAATAATAATATAGGGCTCCTGGTAATAAGAAAATTTTTGATCATGACTTAAAAGCATCATACAATCATATTTTGCCTGAGCAAGAAGTCCTTGGTCAAAAGGATCATTATGAGGTGGTGTATCTGGTTTCTTTTCCAAAGTTTCCAATGCCACAACATGACGCTCATCAAAAGGAAGCTTTTTAAATCCAACTTGCTCGCAATAATGCATAAATTCTGTTCCGGAAGGCCCTAATTTACCAATTTTATGTTTTATTGCCACTTCCCACATAGAAACTACGCTGTAATAAATTGTATTATTTGTATCAGTAAGAATATTTTTTACTTTTTGTGACATTTTTTCAGGTTCAAAAAAATACCACAGAATAATATGAGTATCTACTAAAAGATCCATACTAAAAATTCTCCTCGCCATAAAACATAGCGTTAATTACTGAGTTTTCATCATCAAAATTATCTGGAATAGAATATTTCCCAGCAGCAATTCCTAATGCTTTTTTACGGTCTACCGGAGGAATCAATGTAATTCTTGCTACTGGTTTATTATTTTTGCAAATAATAATTTCATTTTCCTCTTTATTTTCCAGAAGCATCAAAAGTTTTGAAAAATTTGTCTTTGCTTCCAGTACATTCATCTGGCACATAATACACCTCGCTACATCAAACTTAGTCATATTGACTAACACTAGTATATTGTATAGTAAATCACCTGTCAATACAAATTAGTCAAGCTGACTAACTATTCTTCACTCCATTTTGTATATTTTAATTGCAATCACTTTGCTTCACTATTACAATTAATTGGGGTTTTTTATGAAACGAATTTATTCAGTAATTTTTATTTTATTTGTTTTTACATCAAGTTTTTTTGCACAAAGTTTTACAAGAGAAATCAAAGTTACTTCTCCAAGAATAACATCATTACTTTGTATCCACTTGCAAACAATGACTACATAATGGTTCAGGAATATGGCTATTATGGACAGGTTTTTGGTGAAGTTGATGAAACCAGCGTTTTACAAGTATTTTTCTGCTGCGATAATAATTTTTACACAATGAATGAAGGTCGCTTTGAACAGAAAAAGACCATTCTTTCTGAGCCATTAGTTGCTTTAATGATAAAAGAAATGAAAAAATAAAATTAGAAATCCGAAAAGAAGAGTTTTTTTTAATGAAATCTACGTGTTCTGCTCCAGGCTGTTTTATATAGCTTTTTGGCAGAACACGTTTTTTTTAATTAAAGACTACGGCAAACACGGAAACCAAGATTATTGCTTATCTCGTAAGCATTTTTATATTCACAATTAATAACAGTACAACTATCACTATATGAATAATAGCCTCCTCCTCGGTTAATACGATAATCTGACCATTCATTCCTGGCATCCCAGCACCATTCGTATACATTTCCAGACATATCGTAAAGTCCTGCTTTATTTGCTTTTTTCAGTCCTACAATTTTTGCCACATTTGAATCACGTTTATTTTCATAAGCATTTCCATTATACCAGGCAACTACATTTATATCATCACTTCCTGAGTATTCATAGTCCCAGCCCCCCTGTACTCCACCACGGGCTGCCATTTCCCATTCAGCTTCTGTTGGTAATCTGTAACCTTTTTTATTCTGGTCCCAGCTTACTTTTGCCCATGTAATATTTCCATCATCATCTTTTTCGATATAAGAAATTGAGTAACAACATTCTTCTTCACCCATTGTTACTTTTGTAAGTTCATTACAAAAATATACGGCATCATACCAGGTAACCCTATTTACAGGAAGTTTTTCTCCTTTATCTATACTTGGATTTGTTCCTGTTACTGCCATGTATAATTCCTGAGTTACTTCGTATTTACCCATTACATAAGCAAAAATATCCTGAGGTCCTTCTGTATTTGCAAAATTTTCCAAAGTTACTTTATTATCTGCAGGAATAATTTCTATCATGTTTTCTTTTTCAAAATCTGATAAATCTATCTGTTTAATCCATTTTGCATAAACTTTTAATGCACCCTTTTTATCTGTAAAAGTGTTATCTTCAACAGGATTTTTTAAACCGTCGTCCCAATACCATCCGTCAAATTTATAACCACTGCGACTTGGAGCTGCTAAAATAACAGTTGCATTTTCTAAATATGAATCTTTATTAGCAGCGGCATTTGTTCCACCATAAAGTTCATAAACAAGTGAATATTCATTTACAGAACTGGCTTTTTTTAAAACAGGCTGGGCAAAAAGGCTTGAAACACAAAACAGCAAGCCAATTACAAACAATGATAATTTTTTCATAAAAACTCCTAAATCCATTATGTCTTATAAGTATAGCACCATTTTTTAAAAAAAACTTTGTTATAAAGAAAATTTGACAAAAAGGTTTCTTTTCTTTGATTTTTTCCTACCGTACTATTAAATAAACCTGCTTTTTATTATAATCGTAACCATGAGTAACAACGGAAACACATTTGGTAATAATTTTAAGGTAACAACTTTTGGTGAAAGCCACGGAGTTGCATTAGGTTGTATTGTTGACGGATGTCCTGCAGGTCTTACTATCACCCCAGAAATTATTCAAAAAGCTTTAGATCGTCGTCGGCCTGGAGCTTCTGCAGATGGAAAACTTAATGCTTCAGTTACTGCCAGAAAAGAGGCTGATCAGGTAGAAATCCTTTCAGGAGTTTTTAATAATAAGACAGAAGGAACTCCTATTGCCATGATGATTCGTAATACTTCTCAGCATTCATCTGATTACGATGAACTTAAAAATACATTCCGCCCTGGTCATGCAGATTTTACTTACGATACAAAATATCAGGGTATGCGAGACTACAGAGGTGGCGGTCGTTCCAGTGGTCGTGAAACATGTGCCCGTGTTGCTGGTGGTGCAATTGCCACAGAATTACTCAAAGAAAAAGGAATTAAAATCACTGCATATACTATAAAAGCAGCCGGAATTAGTGCCGAAAAACGCAATTTAGATGAAATTGAACAAAATGCTTTACGTGCTCCAGACAACCAAGCGGCAGAAAAAATGAATGCAGAAATTACCCGCCTCCGTTCAGAAGGAGACAGTGCTGGTGGTATTGTTGAATGCGTAATCACAGGATGTCCAGTTGGTCTTGGGGAGCCTGCCTTTGATAAACTTGATGCTGAACTTGCTAAAGCAATGCTTAGTATTGGGGCTGTAAAAGGTTTTGAAATTGGAGACGGGTTTGCCGCTGCAGATTCTCATGGAAGCACAAATAATGATGGCATGTATGTAAAAAGCGGAAAGCCTGCTTTTAAAACAAATCACTGTGGCGGTATTCTTGGTGGTTTAAGCAATGGGGAGCCAATCATTTTTAGAGTTGCAGTAAAACCTGTTCCAAGTATTTTTATTCCTCAGAAAACTGTAAAAAAGAATGATGATGGAACTTACGAAGATACAACTCTGCAGATTAAAGGTCGCCACGATATTTGTCTTTGTCCACGTATTGTACCGGTTGTAGAAGCAATGGCTGCTCTTGTAATTGCTGATAATCTTCTGAACTTATAATTTACAACATAATATCAATTGAAATCAAAATCTTCATTGGAGCATATCATGGAAATCCAGACTCAGGAAAAAAATAGAAAAAAAGCTGCAGGAAAAATTGGCCTTATTATTTTTTCCGCAGTAATCCTTAGTTATGCAGTACTCTTTTTCGCTCGCTGCATCACACTCTCAAAGACAAACATTGCCGAAGAACTTTCATTTGAGCAAGAAAACTCTTTATATCAATATTTAAAATCTGCATATAATGTAGAAAATCAGGTTCTTCATCCCCTGCCTTATTCATATGAAAATCCAAAATTAAATGTTTTAGCAGAAGCCGCAATTCTTATTGATGTAAACACTGGGGATATCCTTTATACAAAAAATCCAGACAGAGTTATTCCCCCTGCCAGTATGACAAAACTATTTGCCATGTATGTTGTTGATGAAGAAGTTAGTGCCGGCCGCCTTTCTTATGACCAGATTATTCCAATTCCAGAAGAAGCCCTCGCTTGTAATATGCCACCCCATTCCTCCCTCATGTTTTTAGGAGAAGGACAGATTGTTACATTGGAAGAATTACTGTTAGGCCTTTCCATCTGTTCTGGTAATGATGCCGCATATGCTCTTGCCTACACTATTTGTGGAACCATGGAAGCCTTTGTAGAACGAATGAATCAGATTGCTGTTAATTTAGGACTTGAAAATACACATTTTGTTGAAAGCTCAGGATATTCAGAATTAAATACTACAACTCCAAGAGAAATGGCAAAATTCTGTCGTATATATCTTACAGAACATCCCGATTCTCTTAAAAAATTTCACTCAGTTTCAAGTTTTACTTATCCTAAAAAACATAACATGGCTCCCGGCGATGTTTACGGAGCTCAAGATTTTTCACAAGGTTTACCACGCCACATTACAATGGGAATCACTCAATCAAATACAAATCCTTTACTTGGAAAACTTGCCGGCTGTGATGGATTAAAAACAGGTTACATTGATGAAAGCGGCTATAATCTTTCATTAACAGCACAAAGAAACGGAACTAGATTTCTTTCTGTAACAATGCAGGGACCTGGTCGCAACAGTACAGAAGGTCAGCAGGGACGGGTTAAAGATGGACTGACATTAATGAACTACGCCTTTGAAAATTTTTCAGATTTTAAAGAAACAGGCTTTATAAAATCCTACTTTGTAAAAAGCTATGGAACAAAAGAAACAGGTTTTAATATTGTTCCTGCCTATATACCAGATGGATTTTGCATTCCTTCAAAAGATTTAGGTGAAAATTACAGTAAGATGTCTGTTACAGTAAATCATCCTGTAAAAATAAAAGATACTGTAGAAGCAGGAGAAATTCTTGGTTCCATTGACTTAAAATATGATGATAAAGTGATTGTTTCTATACCGTTAGTTGCAGATAGAACTACTTCAAAAAGCAATTTCATTATTTCTTTTACAGATAAATTATGTTATAATTTTGATTAGAGGTGCAAAATGAATGTACATAATATAATGGAAGAAGTTGTAGAGCAGAATGTAAACGAATTATATGATCAACTAAAAGAAACAAAACCATCCTGGTTTTCATGTGATTGTAATAATTGTCGTATCGATACCATATGTTATGTTTTAAATAGAATATCACCTAAATATGTTGTTTCGGGAACAGGTGCCGTTCATTCTGTACAGGAACTTTCAGATTCACAATTAAAGGCAGATTTGGATTCTGTTTGTCTTGAAGGAGTTAAAATTGTAAATTCTACAAAACGCCCTTATCATAATCAGGTAAAAACAAACCTTGCTGTTACAAATACAATTCCTGCATTTAATTTTTCAATCTTTACAGGAACAATCATGGATGGTTCAAATTTCGAACCTATTGGAGATGCCTCAATTCTGTTAAAAATTAATGGTCAGCCTGCAGAAATGGTCGATTCATCCTGGGCAAACCCATTTACAACCCGCTCAAGTACAAAGGGCTCTTTCTCATTTATGGTAAAATCAGTTCCAGCAGAAAAAGAAGGTATTACAAAAAAATTTAATTTTACAATTGAAGTTAGTGCTCCATCTTATGGAACCTCTTCATTCCATTTTGAAGTCCCAGTAACCAGTGATGGCTTCACAAAAACAGAAATTGATTCAGCTTTCTCTTTAAAATTAAAAGATATCTTAATTTTCAAAGATTTTATTGAAAACCCAATGGAATAAATTT
>SAMEA3663085__coassemble_279_pt1 | contig 23829 bp, 23 predicted proteins | sample SAMEA3663085__metabat2_low_PE_011 | metagenome-assembled genome bin SAMEA3663085 (sample SAMEA3663085) | pig gut metagenome | biome: pig gut; feature: pig-associated habitat; material: faeces | place: France | collected 2012
ACCTGACCAGAAGCGATTGTGTGACCGCCTTCACGGATAGCAAGTTTAAGACCTTCATCCATAGCAATTGGGTGGATGAGGTTACCGATAACTTTTACGTTATCACCTGGTTTTACCATGTCTGTTCCAGCTTCCAATTCAATAGTACCTGTAATATCTGTTGTACGGAAGTAGAACTGTGGACGATATCCAGAGAAGAATGGTGAGTGTCGTCCACCTTCTTCCTTAGAAAGAACGTAAAGCTGTGCTTCGAATTTTGTATGAGGTGTAATAGAAGCTGGCTTAGCCAAAACCTGACCACGAACAACATCTTTCTTTTCAACACCACGGAGGAGGATACCTACGTTATCACCAGCCATACCTGAATCAAGTGTTTTCTGGAACATTTCAATACCAGTAACTGTTGTATCAGCTGTTGGACGAATACCTACAATCTGTACAGGATCGTTCATGTTTACTACACCACGTTCGATTTTACCTGTTACTACAGTACCACGACCAGAGATTGTGAAGATGTCTTCAATTGGCATCAAGAATGGTTTCTGATCATCACGAACTGGATCATCGAACCATGTATCCATAGCTGTAAGAAGTTCTTCAATACAAGCTGTGTTAGCTGGATCAGAAGATTCGTTTAATGCTTTGAAAGCAGATCCCTTAATGATAGGTGTATCAGCAGAGAATCCGTATTCCTGAAGAGTATCTTTTACTTCTTCTTCTACGAGCATTAACATTTCTTCATCGCCGTCGAGCATATCAACTTTGTTTAAGAAAACGATAATCTTTGGTACACCTACCTGACGAGCGAGCAACAAGTGTTCACGTGTCTGTGGCATAACTGAGTCTGGAGCAGATACTACGAGGATAGAACCATCCATCTGAGCAGCACCAGTAATCATGTTTTTAATGTAGTCAGCATGTCCTGGACAGTCGATATGAGCATAGTGTCTCTTTTCTGACTGATATTCCAAGTGACGAGTATTGATTGTAATACCACGTTCCTTTTCTTCTGGAGCGTTATCAATTTCATCGTACTTAAGAACTTTATCACCGAACTTATTACCACAATATGTAGTAATAGCAGCTGAAAGTGTAGTCTTACCATGGTCAACGTGACCAATAGTACCAACGTTCATGTGAGGTTTAGTTCTAACGAACTTCTCCTTTGCCATGTTTTTCTCCTTGCCAGAACCCTATTTCATCTGGCATATTTATTTTTATGTGTTGCACTTTAAGCCAGAACGCAATATTTCTTCACTAAGAAACAATTGCATTCGCAGACACAATAATTAACTGAGTAGATATGATTGATTGTAAGGGATAGAAAAGTATTCATTCAAAACATTCCATAATTTTTCGAAATGCTCTAACCCGGTACCACCGATCATTATCACCGTCACCTGACAACTGGTTTGGTATATTCGAGTTTTTGTCACTGAAAGACCGTCAGAAACCCAAACCTGTCATCTACATTTTACTAACAGTAAAAACCAACATTTTTAGGGCCGTATATACCTGAAAATCATTTCTGATTAGCTTTACGGATACACCAGTAATTTAATTTTCAATTAAACTCTGCCTGACTCTCAAAGAACCCAATAACTGTTATGTAAAACAGACTAGTTCTTATTTTATACACTTTTTAGATTTTTTATTCAATACCATAAAAGCTATTTTGTCAAAAAAAATGGGATATTCACAAAAGAATATCCCATTTCTATCAGATTAGCAATTCTACCATCTGTAGTGAGCAAAAGCTTTATTAGCTTCAGCCATTTTGTGTACATCTTCACGTTTCTTGTAAGCTGTACCAGTATTATTATAAGCATCCAAAAGTTCTGAAGAAAGTGTTTCAGCCATTCCGTGTCCACTTCTGTTACGAGCAGCTTCAATAATCCATCTCATAGCAAGAGCTTCACGACGTGATTCACGAATCTCCATTGGAACCTGATATGTAGCACCACCAACACGGCGAGATTTTACTTCTACCATTGGTTTTACATTTTCAAGTGCCTTTAAAAGAACTTCAAGTGGATCCTTGTCAGTTTTAGCTTTAAGGTTATCCATTGCCTGATAAATGATTTTCTGGCAAGTCTCTTTTTTACCATCAAGCATCATGCGGCAAACAAATTTTGAAACAACTTTTGAGTTGTATTTAACGTCTGGCAATAATGGACGTTCGATTGATTTCTTATGTCTTCCCATCTTAGTCCTCCATTAAGCCTTAGGTTTTTTAGCACCGTATTTTGAACGGCCACGTTTTCTGTCTTCTACACCGAGAGTATCTTTTGTACCACGAATGATGTGATAACGTACACCAGGAAGGTCCTTAACACGACCACCACGTACTAATACTACTGAGTGTTCCTGCAAGTTATGTCCAATACCTGGAATGTATGCAGTTACTTCAATACCATTTGACAAACGAACACGAGCAATCTTTCTCAATGCTGAGTTTGGTTTTTTTGGTGTCTGAGTCATAACACGTGTACAAACACCGCGTTTCTGTGGACAAGAGTCAAGTGCGGGAGCTTTTGTTTTGTTCGCAGCAGATTTACGACCCTGACGGATTAATTGATTTATTGTAGGCATCGCCTATTCTCCTATTACTATTCCGGTCAGCACCCCGGAAGAAATTAACGAAAAATATGTTCTAAAAATATACAAAATTCCAAAGCAAGTTGTCAATTGCCTGCTTTGGTATTTATTTATTTTTTAGTCATTTTCTTCTGAATCATAAGCTGCTTCTTCAACTACAGATTCAGTTTCTTCTTCCTGACGACGACGTTCAAGAATTTCATTCATCTGAACATCTAAATCTTTATCACCATCATCAAAAAGCTTAATGTCTTTATAATTCTTAATACCAGTACCAGCAGGAATCATGTGACCAATTGCAACGTTCTCCTTGATACCGTGTAAACCATCAGTTGCACCAGAAATAGCAGCATTTGTAAGAACTCTTGTTGTTTCCTGGAATGATGCAGCAGAAATGAATGAATCAACATTCAAAGATGCTTTAGTAATACCCTGGAACATTGGACGACCAATAGCTGGCTGTCCACCTTCATTAATTACACGCTGATTTTCTTCATGGAACTTATACTTATCAACCTGCTGTCCAAAAATAAATCTTGTATCACCAACGGCTACAACCTCTACCTTTCTAAGCATCTGACGAACAATAATACCAATATGTTTATCATTAATTTCTACACCCTGTGTACGATAAACACCCTGGATCTCATCCATCAAGTAATTCTGTAATGCATTTTCACCAAGAATTGCAAGTACATCCTGTGGAACTGGAGCACCAGCACACAATGGTTCACCTGCTTCAACCTTATCACCATCACGTACAATCATACGTTTTGTCATAGATACAAGGTGTTCAAATACTTTACCGAATTCATCTTCGATAGTAACAATTCTCTTACCTTTTGTAATACCCTTGAATTTAACTGTTCCAGAAATCTGAGCAAGTACACAAGGAACTTTTGGTTTACGAGCTTCAAACAATTCAGATACACGTGGAAGACCACCAGTAATATCGTTTGATTTAACAGCTTCTTTTGGAATCTTAGCAAGCATATCACCGGCTTTAACAGGAGCTTTATCTTCTACAACAAGGTTAGCACCTGCAGGTAAGTAATATGTTCCCATTTCGTTTCCAGCTTCATCTGTAATAAAGATTCTTGGCTGTTTTACATCAAGGTGAAGATCAGAAATAACTCTTTCTACCATGCCTGTTTTAAGATCATGTTTTTCTTCAAGTGTAGAACCAACGATAATATCTTCAAAGTGGATATAACCATCGCTTTCAGCAAGAATTGGTTCAAAGTACTGTTCAAATTTACCAATTGCTTCACCTTTCTTAACAATGTCACCAGCTTTTACATAAATTGTAGAACCGTTTGAAATTGTAAGAGCCTGTTCCTTACTTACAAGATAAAGAACATTATCTTTAATGATGATTGAACCGTTTACAGATGCACAAACATCTTTTCCGTTCTGATTAATGAGTGGACTACCACGCATAACCTTTTCACCATCACTTACAAGAATTTTGTCAGAAGAATTAAAATCAATCTGATCAAGAATACGGATTACAGTCATTGTACCTTTACGAGTAAATAACCAGTTTCCATCTTTTTCAACATGTGTACCAGTAATATCTTTAATGAATGCATTGAACTTAAGAACAATTCTATCATCATCTGTAGCTACATCTGCAGTACCACCAGAGTGGAATGTACGAAGTGTAAGCTGTGTACCTGGCTGACCAATTGACTGAGCAGCAATAATACCAACTGCTTCACCAATTTCAACAATCTTATTACGTGCAAGATTTTTACCGTAACATTTTACACAAATACCATGTTTTGCTTCACATGTAAGTACTGTTCTAAGTTTTACTTTTTCAACACCAGCTTCTTCAATTAAAGCAGCCATGTTTTCATCAATATACTGATTAACATCACAAAGAAGTTCGCCTGTAATTGGATGAACAACACGTTCAATAGTAAAGTGACCTACAATTCTGTCTTTAAGATGAACTTTAATATCATCCCCATCTTTAATTGCCGCATAATCAATACCATTGATTGTACAACAGTCTTCTTCATTAATTACAACATCCTGAGCAACATCAACAAGACGACGTGTCATATAACCAGCATCAGCTGTTTTAAGCGCTGTATCGGAAAGACCTTTACGAGCGGCGTTTGTAGAAATGAAGTATTCGATAACCGAAAGACCTTCCTTGAAGTTTGCACGAATAGGAAGTTCAATAATCTGACCATTAGGTTTTGTCATCAAACCACGCATTGCGGCAAGCTGAGAAATCTGACCACGAGAACCGCGGGCACCAGATTTAGCCATCATCCAGATAGTATTGAAACCATCTTTATCTTTTTCAAGGTTATCCATCATGATCTTTGTAAGCTGTTCATTAGTTCTAGACCAGATGTTAGTAACTTTATTATAGCGTTCATCAGAAGTAATAAGACCTTTACTAGCCTTTTTAATTACTGCATCTACTTCAGCATTTGCTTTTTCAATCATTTCTTTTTTAACTTCTGGAACAAGAATATCATCCATACAAAGTGTTGCACCATAGAATGTAGCGTTTTTATATCCTACATCTTTGATTGCATCATGCATCTGGATTGTGAGCCAAGAGCCTTTTGTATGATATACATGTTCAATCATAGCTTTAAGAGACTTATCGAACATCTGACGGTTTACATAATCAACACCTTCTGGCATTGCTTCATTGAATGCAAGACGACCAGCAGAAGTTTCAATTAAATCACCTTCAGCAAAATCTTGTGTTCCACTAATAAATTCTTCATCACCCTTAACTTTAAGAGCTTTCGAATCAAAAGAAGCTTTTGGAGCTGGAACTTTAATAAGTGCCTGCCATTCGATATTTCCACTTTCAGCTGCAAGACGTACTTCATCAGGAGAACTAAAGCGTTTTCCAGTACCTTTTGCATTTGGTTTTATAGCTGTCATGTAGTAAATACCAAGAACCATATCCTGAGATGGAGCAACGATAGTATTACCGTTTGCTGGGTCAAGTAAGTTTCTTGCAGAAAGCATCAATGTCCAGCATTCCATCTGAGCAGCCTGTGTTAATGGTACGTGAATAGCCATCTGGTCACCATCGAAGTCGGCGTTGAAAGCTTTACATGCCAGTGGGTGGAGTTTAAGAGCTTTTCCTTCTACTAATACAGGTTCAAATGCCTGAATACCAAGACGGTGAAGTGTAGGAGCACGGTTTAACATAACTGGGTGTTCTTTAACTACTTCATCAAGAATAGCAAATACTTCTGGTGATTCAGATTCTACAAGCATTTTTGCTTTCTTAATGTTAAATACAACGTCTTTATCAACAAGTTTTTTCATCAAGAATGGCTTGAATAATTCCAGAGCCATTTTTGTAGGAAGACCACACTGCCACAGCTTCAATTCAGGACCAACAACAATTACAGAACGTCCAGAGTAGTCAACTCGTTTACCAAGAAGGTTCAAACGGAAACGACCCTGTTTACCTTTAAGCATATCTGAAATTGATTTAAGAGGACGATTTGAAGCACCCTTAACTGCACGTTTACGTTTTGTATTATCAAACAATGCATCAACTGCTTCCTGAAGCATACGTTTTTCATTGCGGATAATAATATCTGGAGCAGATAACTGCTGCAATTTCTTTAAACGATTGTTACGGTTAATTACACGACGATACAAATCATTTAAGTCAGATGTAGCGAAACGTCCACCATCAAGCTGAACCATAGGGCGCAACTCTGGAGGAATTACAGGAATTACATCCAAAATCATCCAGGAAACTTTATTTCCAGATGCACGGAAATTTTCTACAATTTCAATACGACGAAGTAAACGTTTATCTGACTTCTGTCCCTTTTCAATCATCTTTGAACGCAATTCAGCTGCTAAGGCATCAAGATCAAGACCTTCCAGCAATGTTTTAATTGCTTCAGCACCCATATCAGCATGGAAAGCATTACCATAATGATCCAATGCAGTCTGATATTCATCTTCAGTAAGTAACTGCATTTTTTTAAGGTCAGTATCACCAGCATCAATTACAATATATTTTTCATAGTACAAAACTGAACGAAGAGCTGCTACCTGAAGATCAAGAAGAAGACCCATACGGCTAGGAACTGAACGGTAATACCAAATATGGCTTACAGGTGCTGCAAGTTCAATATGACCAGTTCTTTCACGGCGTACTTTGAAATGAGTAACTTCAACGCCACAGCGGTCACAAATAACACCCTTATAACGGATAGATTTGAATTTACCACAGTAACATTCCCATTCCTTTGTTGTACCAAAGATTTTTTCACAGAACAAACCTGCTTTCTCTGGACGAAGTGTTCTATAATTAATAGTTTCAGGTTTTTCAACTTCACCATATGACCATGATTTAATAGTTTCTGGAGAAGCCAGTTTAATTTTTAAGCTGTCAAAATCCTGTACATCACGCATTTTTATCCTCCTTATCAAAACCGGAAGCATTCTTTTCAATTAATTCCTGATCACGTTCTGTAAGAGCAATCTGTTTACCCTTAGCATCATAAATTGTGAAATCAAGAGCCAAACCACGAAGTTCCTGAACCAATACATTGAATGATTCTGGGATTCCGATTGGAGATGATGGATCACCTTTTACGATAGATTCATAAATCTTAGAACGACCATTCATATCATCAGACTTAATTGTCATCATTTCCTGCAATGTGTTTGCGGCACCGTAAGCTTCAAGAGCCCAAACTTCCATTTCACCAAGACGCTGACCACCAAACTGAGCTTTACCACCAAGTGGCTGCTGAGTAACAAGTGAGTAAGGACCTGTTGAACGAGCGTGCATCTTATCATCAACAAGGTGATGAAGTTTAAGATAATAAATTACACCAACGAAAATTGGATTTACAAAAGCTTCACCTGTTCTACCATCGTGAACAATCTGTTTACAACTTCTTGGAAGACCTGCTTCTTCAAGTTTATCAGCAATTTGTTTCTGTGATGGAGACTGGAATACTGGTGATTCAAAGAACTGATTCAAATATTTACCAGCAATACCAAGTTCAGATTCCATAATCTGTCCAATATTCATACGAGAAGGTACACCAAGTGGGTTCAAACAAACATCAAGTGGAGTACCATCTTCCAAATAAGGCATGTCTTCAATTGGTAAAATACGAGAAACAACACCTTTGTTTCCGTGGCGACCAGCCATCTTATCACCTTCGCGTAACTTACGTTTGTTAGCAATAAGAACTTTTACAACTTTATCTACACCAGGGTTCAAATCATCACCGTTAAGACGACTCAACTGCTGGATATCAATTACAATACCTTCTACTCCATGAGGTACATGAAGTGAACTATCGCGAACTTCCTTAGCTTTTTCACCGAAGATTGAGTTCAAAAGCTTAAATTCTGGAGTAGTTTCTGTTTCCGATTTTGGAGTAACTTTACCAACAAGAATATCACCAGAGCGTACTTTAGAACCAATACGGATAATACCTTCACTATCAAGATTAGCAAGAGCTTTTTCAGAAGTATTAGGAATATCACGAGTAATCTTTTCTGGACCAAGTTTTGTTTCGCGAATTTCAATAGAGTATTCTTTGATATGGATAGAAGTATACATATCTTCACGAACAACTCTCTGTGAAATCAAAACGGCGTCTTCATAGTTGTATCCATTCCAAGGTACGAATCCAACTAAGAGGTTTCTACCAAGAGCAAGTTCACCATTAAATGTTGCTGGACCATCTGCAAGAACACTACCTTTTTCTACTTTTTCACCAACTTCTACTGTAGGACGCTGATGATAACAAGTATCCTGGTTTGTTCTCTGATATTTCAAAAGTGTATAAGTATCAACCTCATCAGAGCCATCAACTTTTACTTTTACAGTATCACTTGAAACATATGAAACAACACCGGCACGATTTGCTTTTACAAGTACACCTGAATCGTATGCTGTTTTTCTTTCCATACCAGTACCAACATGAGGTGGTTCTGGGAACAACAATGGAACACCCTGACGCTGCATGTTACAACCCATGAGAGCACGGTTAGCATCGTCATGTTCAAGGAATGGAATCAAAGAAGCTGAAACTGAAATTACCTGGCGAGGAGAAACGTCAATATACTGAACATCCATAGGTGAACGCTGAGTATAGTCCCCATGTTTACGACAAGGAATTGTTTCTGTAGGGAATGAACCATCAGATTTAAGACCTTCGACAATCTGTCCAATGTAATATTTATCTTCTTCCATTGCTGTAAGGTATTCAACCTTATCAGTTACCTTACCATTTTCGACTTTACGGAATGGAGCTTCAAGAAAACCATAATCATTGATTTTTGTGAACATAGCCATTGAAACAATAAGACCAATGTTTGGACCTTCAGGAGTTTCAATAGGACACATACGACCATAATGTGAATAATGTACATCACGAACTTCAAGGCCGGCACGATCACGAGAAAGACCACCAGGACCAAGAGCATTCAAACGACGTTTATGTGTAAGTTCAGCAAGAGGGTTTACCTGATCCATGAACTGAGAAAGCTGTGATGAACCAAAGAATTCCTTAATAGATGCAACAATAGGTTTGATAGAAATCAAATCCTGAGGTTTCATTGTATCTGTTTCTTTAAGACTCATTCTTTCTTTTGCAATGCGTTCCATGCGGGCAAATGCTGATTTCAACTGAATAGTCATCAATTCACCAACAGAACGAACACGACGGTTACCTAAATGATCAATATCATCAATTTGTTCTTCACCAATGTAAACTTTAATAAGAGTTTTCATTGTATTGATAATATCATCTTTGATAAGAGTAAAATCTTTTACATCATCATCGTAACCAAATTTCATATTCAACTTGTAACGACCAACACGACCAAGATCATAACGGCGTTCAGAGAAGAACAGTGAGTTCAAATCTTTTTCTGCCTGATCTACAGTCATTGGTTCACCAGGCTGAAGAATTGCATAAACTGCTGCAAGACAATCTTCTTTAGTAGGTTCGTTATCTACTGAACCTTCTCTTACAAATTTAACTTCTTCTCTTTCAAAACAGTTAATAATCATCTGTGAATTCAAAGATGTATTTTCGCCATTTCCTGTTCTTGTATCAAATCTGATTACACAAATTTTTTCGATATTATTTGCAACAAGTTCATCAATATCATGAGGATGAAGTTTAGCACCTGCATTAAAAAGACGTTTTTCTTCACCATTTTCATCTTTAATGATGATTGCATCAGCCAATACTTTATCAACCAATGCTTCTCTTGAAGCTGCGTCTGATTTTACATCAATATCTTCAACATCATAGAAACAACGAATAATTTCTTCACGGGTTGAATAACCAAGAGCACGAAGGAATACAGTTCCCAAGATTTTCTTTTTGCGGTCAATTTTAGCGAAGATTAACTCTTTCTTCTGATCAATTTCAAATTCCAACCATGAACCACGGTAAGGAATAATACGAGAAGAATAAAGACCTTTATCATGGCAGAAAATTACACCTGGAGAACGGTGAATCTGTGATACAACAACGCGTTCTGCGCCGTTAATAACGAATGTACCACGATCTGTCATGAGAGGAATATCTCCCATGTATATATCTTTCTGGAGAATAGCTCCAGTCTGAAGGAAATTTAAACTAATTCTAGCTTTTAAAGGAACAGAATAAGTTAAACCCTTCTTTTTACATTCAATTTCGGAAAATTTAATATTGTCCCAATCCAATTCATAGAATTCATATTCCAGAGCCATATCACCATTAGGACTTTCGATTGGGAATGTAGATGTAAATACGTCTTGAAGTCCCTGCTGTAAAATTTCTTTCTTTTCTTTTAAGGCATCAGCCTGAAGAAAACTTTCATAAGATGCTGTCTGGATTGCAATAAGATTTGGTACATCCATAAAGCTTTGAATATCTTTACCAATGTACTGACGGTTGATAGTCCGTGTTTTCGCGAACATCATTTCCCCCTGATATTTTGTTCAGTTGATTATCTGCTACATACTAGAAACTCTGTACAGCACAGATAAAACTGATTCTGTCATTAATATGACAATTGTTCTAAATACGACTAAAGGGGATACCCAAAGAATTACTTCTTTAGGCATCCCCTGAATATAGTTTCTAAGCTATGAAACTATTATTTCTTGCTAGCTTTACCACCAGCTGCTTCGATTTTCTTAATCATTTCGTCAGCGTCAGCTTTGCTTACACCTTCTTTAAGAGCTTTTGGAGCACCTTCTACGAGAGCTTTAGCTTCACCAAGTCCGAGACCTGTGATTTCACGAACAGCTTTGATAACAGGAATTTTCTGAGCTGCATCGAATGATTCCAATGTAACTGTGAATTCTGTCTGTTCTTCTGCTGCACCACCAGCTGCTGCTGCTGGACCTGCTGCTACTGCAACTGCTGCTGTAACACCAAATTTTTCTTCCATTGCTTTTACGAGTTCTGATACTTCGAGAACTGACATAGCTGCGATTGTGTCGAGAATTTCTTCTTTTGTAACTGCCATATTGTCTTCCTTACAATAAATATTTTTATTTCCACTTAAGTGGTTGCGAATTTATCTCTACTGAGCATTTTCGCTTTTTAACCCGGACAGTCGACAGTTATGAAGCCTGACCAGGTATAATGTTTAATTTTTGAATAGTAAATCCTATTCTGATTTGCTGTCTGCGTAAGCCTGTAATGTAGCTGCAAGTTTCTGGATTGGACCATTCATTGCAGACATAAGCATAGCATAAAGCTGTTTCTTTCCAGGAACCTTTGAATAAGCTTCAATTTTAGCCTGATCATAGATTTCATTTGCAATGCTAGCACCTTTTACTGAAAGAGCTGGAGCATCTTTTGCAAAGTCGAAAAGAACTTTAGCAACTTCGTTTGAATCTTCTTTAGCCATTGCTACAACTGTAGGGCCTTTAAGATAATCAGAAACGTTTTCAACTTTCATATCTTCGAAAGCGATACGTGCAAAGTTATTTTTTACAACTTTAAGAACAGCGTTCTTTTCACGAAGTTTATCACGGAGAGCAGTAATCTGTTCTACTGTCAATCCACGGTAGTCAGCAAAAATAAAATCGCTGTAATCAGCAAATATCTTTTTTGCTTCTTCAATTGCAGCTGTTTTAGCTGGCTGAATTTTCTTTGCTCTTACTGCCATTATTCACCTTCCTTGAAGTCAACCCAAACACCTGGGCCCATAGATGAACTTACAGAAACAGACTGGATAAATCCTGCTGCTGTTCCAACAGGCTTTTTCTTACTTACTTCAGAAAGAAGTGTGTTGAAGTTAGCAATGATCTTATCTGCATCCATAGAACATTTACCTACAGCAATATGTACGATACCTGCTTTATCAGCACGGAATTCTGTACGACCTTTCTTGAGTTCTGCAACAGCATTTGCAACATCTGGAGTTACAGTACCAGTTTTTGGGTTAGGCATAAGACCTTTACGACCAAGAACCATACCAAGACGACCTACATCTTTCATCATATCAGGTGTAGCAACACAAACGTCAAAATCGAGCCAACCACCCTTTACTTTTTCGATGTATTCTTCACCAGCATAAGCTGCACCAGCATCCAAAGCTTCTTTTACTTTGTCATCTTTACAGAATACCAATACTTTCTTTTCGCCACGGAACTGATTTGGGAATACCAATGTATCACGAACAGTAGCATTTTTTTCAAGACGAAGAGCAACGTGAGCTTCTACAGTTTCATCAAACTTTGCAAACTTCATATCCTGAATCATTTTACAAGCTGAAGCGATGTCATATTTTTTTGTAAGATCATATTTTGCAACAGCTGCATTATATTTCTTTCCATGTTTCATATTACTGCTCCACCTCTACGCCCATTGAACGTGCTGTTCCGGCGATGATTTTTTTTGCTGCTTCAATATCATTTGCATTGATATCTGGCATTTTTGTTTTTGCGATTTCTTCCAAGTCAGCTTTAGAAAGAGTAGCAACTTTATCACGAAGAGGATTTCCTGAACCCTTATCGAGTTTACATGCTTTCTTAATAAGAACTGCTGCTGGAGGAGTCTTAAGAATGAATGTGTAAGATTTGTCCTGGTAAACTGTAATAACAACAGGGATTACCAATCCTTTTTCCATAGACTTTGTTCTGTCATTGAATTCCTGAACAAATTTTGGAGCACTTACACCGTGAGGTCCGAGAGCTGGACCGATTGGAGGGGCTGGGGTTGCTGCTCCTGCAGGACACTGCAATTTGATAATAGCAGAAACTTTTTTTGTAGCCATTTTATTTCTCCTAAAATTGGTGTGTAAGAACCATAAGGTTTCTTACTAACGAGATACCTTTGTCCAACGGACTTGTACCTCTCCCAAAAACAGGATTAATGATTTATGTTTGGGAAACATAAATCCCTGATTTTGCCAAAAAACAATTAAAACCCGCAATTTTCAAAACTGCAGGTTTTATATACTAAGCTTTTTCAGCCTGTAAGAAATTTAATTCAACAGGTGTTGGACGTCCAAAAATCTGAACCTCTACACTCATTTTTTCCTTATCAAGGAAGATTTCTTTAATAGTTCCTGTAAATGAAGCAAATGGACCATCGTTAATTTTAACAATATCTCCAACAGAGAAACTTGGTTTAACACGAGTCTGTTTTTCACCCTTAATTGCACCAGATTTCATCAAAAGATTTTTTGCTTCGTCATTTGTTATTGGTCTTGGACGATTATTACGACTAATATTTCCTACAAAACCAGATACGCCCTGTATACGATACAATTTAGAACAAGTTTCTTTCCAACCTAATTCTGGTAAATCCATTTCAAGCATTAAATATCCTGGTAAAAATTTGTTATTTCTTGTTCTTTTTTTACCGTCTTTTATTTCTACAACTTCTTCAACAGGAACTCTTACATCAAGAACAACAGATGAATCAATTTCTTTCTTATCTAAAAGTGATCTGATTGTTCTTTCAATCTTTCCTTCGTAGCCTGTATAAGTATTAAGAATATACCAACTTCTTGACATCTTTAATCCGTCCTATTTCATTATTAAACGGAATAATTCTGTAAAGCCCCAGTCAAACAATCCAAGTACTATAGCAATAATGAATGTTGATACAATTACAACTCTGATTGAAGAGAATACATCATCCTTAGTTGGCCATACAACTTTCTTTAATTCTGCTTTGCTTTCACGGAAAAACTGAAATACTTTACCCATAATACTTAATTCCTTTAAAAAATCAGGGCAGGCAGGATTTGAACCCACGACAGGCGGTTTTGGAGACCGCTGCTCTACCAGCTGAACTACTGCCCTATATATAAAATCATCAGCAAATACTGATAATTAGATACCTAAATTATTTTGCTTTTGTTTCTTTATGTAAAATACTCTTTCGGCAGAAAGGACAATACTTATTCTTTTCTAACTTTCCAGTAATATTTTTACGATTTTTGTAAGTAGTATAATTCTTTCTCTTACATTCTGTACACTGTAAAGCGATAATTTCTACGGCGCCCTTTTTCTTGCTTCCCATATCTTACTCCTAATTAATTCTCATTAACTGTTATACTGTTTTAAAGCCCATGTGCAGAATCGGACTGCAGACCTCCACATTACCGATGTGGTGCTCTACCAACTGAGCTACATGGGCATTGCAGATTATTTCCACACAGCTTTTAAAATCGTGCGTTTTGAAACTATAAATTAAGATGAAAATAATGTCAATAAATTCAACAAGGAATTTGTAAAAATTCATAGAATTTCTTTAATAGAAATTATCTTCTTTCTGTGATAATATCATCAACGAGGTTATTATGCAAACAGATAAAATTATTGAAAGTATTTTAAAATCATATGATGATTATGGTCTAGTTAATCGCAATGATGCAGAAAACTTTCCTAACAGACAAAATGTAGTTTCAGTTCTATCTGATTTACAAAGTCTTGTTTTTCCAGGTTTTAGAACTGCAGAAGAAATTAATCCTTCAAACATAAGATATATTACCGGTGAAAAAGTTAATAATATTATTGCAAAATTAACCAAAGAAATTCAAAAAGCCTTGATTTATACTTTATCCCGAACAAATAGAGACCCTTCTTTAATTGTTGAATCACACTGTTTTAAACTTGCTGAAAAAGCCTCTATTGCATTACTTGAAGAAATTCCTGAAATTCGCAGAAAAATTCAATTAGATACCCAGGCTGCTTTGAATGGAGATCCTGCAGCAAGAAGCAATGAAGAAGTTATTTTATCTTATCCTGGATTAGAAGCTATACTTGTAAACAGAATTTCCCACTTTCTATATAAAAATGGTATTCCAATTATCCCTCGCATTATGAGCGAACATATTCATGGTAAAACAGGAATTGATATTCATCCTGGAGCTTCTATTGGAGAATCTTTCTTTATTGACCATGGAACAGGTGTCGTTATTGGAGAAACCTGTGTTATTGGTAACAATGTAAAAATTTACCAGGGAGTGACACTTGGTGCATTAAGTGTAAAAAAAGTTTTGCAAGATAAAAAACGACATCCAACAATTCAAGATAATGTAACAATTTATGCAAATGCAACAATTCTTGGTGGCGATACTGTTATTGGTGAAGGTTCTGTAATTGGTGGTAACACATGGGTAACATCTTCTGTTGCACCAAATTCAGTTATAACACAGGAAAATAAATAACCTTGCTTTTTTAATTCCAAAACTAATTCGGGTTAAAAAAAAACAAGGTTCTCAGACAGTAACACTAAAAGAGAACCTTGCCGTCCAGCATTGCTGGACATCGGAGAGAGTTTATCAGCTTATTTACAAGCTGTCTTTAATATATCTCACTACGATTTAGTTGTCAATATTTTAGAATACTTTTTTTTGTAATTATTACAGAATTTTATAAATATCAAGGTATACTATTCTTAGATAAAAAGGAAAATTAACATGGCTAAAAAAAATGGAAGCATTAGTTATAAATGCAGTAACTGTGGTTATTCACAACCTCGTTGGCTTGGAAGATGTCCTGAATGTGGAGAATGGAACAGTCTGGAAGAAATTATACTTGATAAAAATGCTGTATCACCGGCTGGAAGAGGAAATGTTTTAGTTGAAAAACAAAAACCTGTTAATCTTGAGACTGTTGAAGCACAAAATAATTCACGTTTATTTACTGGTATAGATGAGTTTGACCGTGTTTTAGGCGGAGGAGCTGCAATTCGCTCTGCAATTCTTTTAGGTGGTGAACCTGGTATTGGTAAATCCACCTTGCTATTACAAACAGCTGCCAAAACAATTTCAAAATTAAATAATGATTCTACTGTCTTATATATTAGTGGCGAAGAATCTTTGGGGCAAATAAAAGAAAGAGCAACCAGATTGGGAATAAATTGCAATGGTATTCAGTTATTAAGTACCAGCAGACTGGAAGATAGTCTTGATGCAATGGATTCCCTAAAACCAACACTGGTGATTATAGATTCGATTCAGACGATTTATTCTGCAGAAGCGGGTGTAATTCCTGGAACAATAAATCAGCTTAAATATTGTGCAAATGAGTTTATAAGCTGGGTAAAAGAACGGGACAGTGTTTTAATAATGACAGCCCATGTTACTAAAGAAGGTGCCATTGCAGGACCTAAATCTCTGGAACATATGGTGGATACTGTTATTTCTTTTGAAAAAAATAATGATGATATACGATTTTTACATGCACAGAAAAATAGATTCGGTTCAGTTGATGAATTAGGAATTTTTTCTATGAGTGAAAAAGGTCTTGAATGTGTAGCTGATCCTGCGTCTTTATTTCTTACAAGAAGAACAACTTCCCAGCCTGCTGGAGTATGTTGCACCCCGGTTTTTGAAGGTTCCAGAGTATTTTTAGTTGAAATTCAAGCCCTGACTGTTCCGGCAAAAGCTTCCATTTCCAGAGTTTATAGTGAGAAAATTGATTCTGGACGTGTTGCAAGAATTGCAGCAGTTTTAGAAAAACGATGTGGAATAGTTTTTTCAGATCAGGATATTTATATAAATGTTGCCGGAGGAGTCAGATTAGTAGAAAGTTCTATTGATGCAGCCCTTGCCGTCGCCCTTTATTCTGCAAGAACTGATCTTGCATTAAACAACGATTTTGCTGTTTTTGGTGAATTAAGTCTTGCAGGTGAAATTCGCCCTGTAAACAAAGCAAAACAGAGAATAAAAGCGGCAAATAGTTTAGGTTTTTGTAATGTGGTATGTCCTGAAAAAGAGGGTATTTTTGTTTCCACAATAAAAGATATTATAAAAACTGTTTTTTCAAAATGAGACTTATTTACTCAAAATCAAAATTTTAATGAATCAAACGGGTCATTTTTACTCATAGACCCATGGGGCCCGGTATGGAAGGGGGCCTTTATGGCCGTCCGAACTTGAGAGGACCGAGGGTTACCGAGCCCTGGAACACCGGTTTTTAGTGGGATTTTAACGCTTTTAAATTAATTTTGCCCCCAAAATAATAAAAAATAAGAATTTTTATGAACTTGGCACGAAACTTGCTATATATTAAGTGTACAGTAAGTACAAAAAAATAAAAAAAAAATAAGAGGTGTTATCATGAACGAACTTTCTACTTTTAATTCACTTTTCAACGACATTTTTGGAACTGACTATTCACCAGTTGTATACAGAACTTCTCTTGCAACTCCAAAGGTAGACATAAAAGAAGAAAACAATGCCTATACTTTAGAAATGGAATTGCCTGGTCGCTGTGAAAAAGATGTAAACATTGAATTGGATCACGACAATCTTATAGTTTCATCTGTTGAAGAAGAAACCAAGGAAAAGAAGTCTGACAAAAAAGAAAAATACATTCTTAAAGAAAGACATTTACAAACTTTCTGCAGAAGATTTACCTTACCTTCTGATGTAGACAGCGAAGCTATTACAGCAAGTTTTACAAATGGTGTTTTGACAATTAATATGCAGAAAAAGCCAGTTGCTTCACCAAAGAAAATTGCTATAACTGCATAACAAAAAATGCACAAAAAAAAGAGGTTGTCTAATATAACAGGCAACCTCTTTTTTTTACTATTATTTTGAAACACTATTGCTTAAGAACTTTTCCAAAATGACGTAAATAATCAATAAATGAAGCATAACTTAGAACTACACAAAGAATGAACAAAATTGAAGATGCAAGTTTAAGTGCTCCAAAACAATCTGGTACAGCATTAAGTCTTACTAAAAGCTCCAGGAACAACGCATAGAAGCCTGAGAAAATATATAAAACTGTTTTATATTTTCCACCTTTTCTTGCAGCAATTGCAGTGCCCTGTTTTGCGGCAACCATACGCAGGAAATTTTGAGAAATTTCACGCCACATAAGAAGAATGAAAATTACTGGATTTACATATCCACCCATGGTTCCTGCACTAAACATATAACAAACAAAAGTTGAAAGATGGAGGAAAACATCGGCAAAAGGATCAAACATTTTTCCGAAGTCGCTCACTTCGTTTCTTTTTCTTGCATAATGTCCATCTAAATAATCTGTGAATTCTGCAAAAATCAATAAGGGAATAGAAATAATTAAAGAAATTGCAGATGGGATTCCTGTCCAAATAGGCAAAAAATACAATATCAAAAAAATTGGTGCATACAAAATGCGAATAAATGTAAATGTGTTCGATAGTTTCATAATACTTTTAAATATTATAATAATTAGAACAAAAGTCAACCTTTTAAGAGTATTACTGAAATGCTTTAAAATCGTGGACAAGTTTAATTTCTGATTTTACAGAATAATCTGGAAAGGCTGCTTTTACATCCTTAAGAATTTCATCAACATTAACAACAGAATCTGTTACCCCTGTAAGAATAATATTCTGGTCATTAAAATTTGCCCGCAATGACTCAATTAATATTTCTTTTTTGTATAACAGGTTATTAATCACCCCTTGTGCCTTATATAAATTGTTAACTTTTTTGGCAGATAACTCTTCGGCTTCACTGGTAATATTAAATTTTACATAATCAGCAATAATCCTTGCACATTCTTCATCTGAAAGTAAACCTGTATTTAATACCATATGGTAGTTTTCTGGATCTGTATGTTCTACATCATATATTTTTTTATTAAATGAATTTCTATTTTCATCACTCTCTTCTATTCGTTGAATTGCTTGTTTTTCTGTCCAATCAAATTCTTTCATTAATCGCTCTATTCTTGTTTTCATTGGAGCAACAAATCTTATACCAACCTGATTTTGAATTCCTTGAAATATATGTGTAGAACCACGCCCAATAATGACTACGTTATTCTGACTGGCAACTTCTAATACAGCATATCTTGTAAGATTAATATATTCTGACATACCTTTGGAAATAGAAGCAAAAAAACCGGGTTTTCTTTCATCATATTTTGGTAACTTTTCTTTCGCAAATCCTAAATCTATTATTCTTTTTTCTATATCTGTACGTTTTATAAAAGTATATCCTAATGACTCAGATATTTTTTTTGCAATTTCATCACCATGGGCTGCAACTTGTCTTGATAAAGTAATAATTGCCATATGAACTCCTGTACATTAACAATAGATTGTTGTTTAAGTTAATTATATAATCGACATAAACAGGAGTTTTTATGAATTCTTACTTTAATGAGGATGATGAAAAATTAAAATGGTCTACTGAATCAAAAAAAACATTGCTTTCTACTGTTGTTTTTGATGTTACATCCCATCATTGCAAATCTTCTGAAAATCTTGAAGGCGATTATATTATTTGTGATACAAAAGACTGGGTTATTGTTATTCCTGAAATAGATGATAAATTTCTGATGGTGAAACAATGGCGTCATGGAGAAAAAAAATTATCTTTGGAATTTCCTGGTGGTGTCATTGACAGAGGTGAAGAACCAGAAGCCGCTGCCTTACGTGAACTAAAAGAAGAAACAGGTGCTATACCTGGTAAGCTTATAAAACTTGGCAGTATGAATCCAAATCCTGCCTTGTTTTCTAATCATGTACATATTTATCTTGCTCAAAATTTAACCTTTACAGGAAAACAAACTTTAGACAATGATGAATATATTAATTATTTAGAAATGAATAAAAAAGATGTAATAAATGCCATGGGAACACCAGCATGCCAGCATGGATTAATGGGAACGGCATTAATGATGTATATGAGAACTTTTATAAATTAGTTCTTTATATTTATTACTATATTACAAAAAAAGGCTGTCCCCTGGGAATGTTTTTAATAAACTCCAGCGGACAGCCTTTTTAATTAAAACTTATGGTACAAGCTTATCTGTTTACTTTATAGCTTTCGCTACCGTAAGCTTCATAAGATTTCTTTGGATCGTAAGTTCCAGAACGATATTCACCTGTAAGACTTGGTACTTTCATTTTCATACCAGGGTGAATTAAGTTTGGATCATTTGGATCTGGCATATTATCTTTATTAGCCTGATAAAGGTTTTCCCAAAGCAATGGGTTGTTATAAACATAAGGACGACCAGAAATATTCCAGTAACAGTCTTTTGTTTCTGCCCATGGACGAACAATGTAATATTCTGGGAGTGGAGTTACTTCACGAACACCAGCTAAAGATGCAAGAACTAAGTTCGCATATTCAACAGCTTTTGGATAATCTTCACCGTCAAATGCGGCTACAGCGTTATCATAATTTTCTTTTGCAGAAGTATAAGCCATTGGGAATGTATTCTGCGCATCAATTGATTCAGCCCAAGCCAGCTTTGTTTTTGCAGTTTTAAGTGCAGATTCTGCATCGCCACGAGCCATCATCATTTCGATATAAGCCTTAGAAAGAGCTGCATTTTCTTCAGCTTTCTTTGAATATTCTACAGCTTCATCATACATACCTGCATCCATTGCTCTGTCTGCTTTTCTTGTGTATTCATCAGCAAGTTTCTGATATGTATTGTTTTTGTAACTTAATGTTGCAGCAAATACTGTTGAAGTAAATAATGCTACTAATAAAACAGAAATTAACTTTTTCATCATTTTGCATCTCCTGGATTAAGAATACCAGATGCAGCATCTGTTGCTTCTTTTACAGCTTCATTAATTGCATCTTGAACAGGATCCTCTGGGTTATCAGGCAAGTCAGCTTCTGATTCTGATGGATCAGCGTATGTTTCTTCTTCAAGAAGAACTGCATCTTCATCTTCAATTCCTTCTACAGGTTCTGTAATTGGAGCCTGAACATCAGCTTCTTCTGCAAAAGTTTCAGTTTCGCTTACTGCTTTTTTAGCATCTTCAATTGCTTTTAAAGCTGCTTCACGTTTTGCAGAAACTTCTTCGAATAATTCCTGGAAAATTTCTTTTGCAATTTTGTAATTATCATATGCTTTTGCTGGGTTCTGCATTGCATATAATGAATCACCTGTTTTGAAATTTCCAACAGCTTCATTGTATTTAGTTTTCATTGAAACAGCAGCTTTTACACTGTCTGCATCTTTTTTTGCAGCCATTGCAGCATCACGTTCATCTTTAGCAACTTTTTTGTAAATTGCAGCTAAAGCAGAATTAAGACAAGTTGTAGCTGTAGTTGCTTTTTCTAACATTTGAGAGCCTGTAGCTTCTGGGTCATCAAACATTTCTTCTAAATCTGCAAGAGCAGAACTTCCTTCATCGTATAAACTCTGTACGATAGAAATCATTTCTGTACCATCGATTTTTTCTTTAGCATCTTTTGCAGTAATATAACCTGCTAATGCTAAATAACGGTCAGCAATATCTTTTCCATCTTTTGAGATATCAACAGAAGAATCTTCTGCTTTTAACTTGATATCTTCGTAAAGTTTATCGATTGCTTCAAGTTTATCAGCTGCTAAATCTTCTGCACCTGATTCCAATGCTAATTTTCTTGCACCTTCAATTGTTTCCAAAATTGTTGCACTGTCAAAGTCATCTGGCTGAGTTGTAATCACTGGAGCTTCTGGATTGTCATTCTCATTAGTTGGATCACCACCACATGATACAAAAGACAGGATTAAGAAAGCCGAAAGAGCACATAGTACGATTTTTTTCATACAAATCCTCACTTTTATTTTGATTTTAACATTTTACTACATAATTTTCATTGTTACAACGATAATAAATATAGATAACAGAAGATTTTACAAGGAGTTATGCTATGGCTGATGATTTTTCTTTTTCAATTGAAAAAACTTTAGGTGTAATTAGCGAAGGAAAAGGAGGCTGGAATGTTGAATTAAACCTGGTTTCCTGGAGTGAACGACCTGCAAAATACGATATTAGAAGCTGGTCTCCTGACCACGAAAAAATGGGAAAAGGAATTACATTCACAAAAGAAGAGCTTTTATCTCTTAAAAACCTGCTGAATTCAATTTCTATTGAATAGTTGCGTCTGAAATTGGGGCACCTTTTTTTATAATTATTTCGTAAAGCATCTTCTGAAGCAACACATCCTCTAAAAGGGAGCCTCCAGTTCTGATTTCCATATCTGTTGACCCTAGAATTGCTAAAATTGCAGTAGCTTGCCCTGTTGTCCAAATTTTAGCCGCACTACGATATTGTTTCCTCATTGTGCTTGATGTAAAACCTTTTGTTTTAAATGTAAAATCATCTGGTTCATAACCACCTGAGCATAAATTATGCCATAATACCAGTTTTCTAAAACAAGAGGCTAAACCAGAAATTATCATTACAGAATTATTTTCTTTTGAAAGTCTGATTTTCTGTAAAATTTCCACTCCACTTTCAAATCTTTTCTGAGGCGAATCTGAAAATTTTGCAATCTGGTTAAACAATGTAAATGCATTTTCTTCCCTTGTGTGGATTAAAACTGATTCAACATCTTCATCTGTAATTTCATGTTCTTTTGGAAAAAGTACAAAAAATCTGGAACATTCATTTTTTAGAGCCAAAGTATTATTTTCTACCATGCTTAAAATAAGACTTGCGGCATCCTGAGTTATGGAATATCCGTTTTTGTTAAAAAAAGTTGAAATCCAGGGAAGTTTATCAGATTCGTACATTTCCCAGAATTTCTTTTTGTTTTCTGGAGGAACAAGCTTATCTAATTTATTATCAACAGAAATCTCATCTGAGACTAAAATTAATACTGAACTTTCAGATGGAGATTCTAACCACTGAGAAAGCATTTCAATATCATCTTTCTTTTTAAGAAGTTCTGCATTTTTACAAACTACACAAACCCCATTAGAAAATAATGTTCCACTTTGAAGAATAGTCATTACCTGACTAAATGGGGTTTCAATGAGATAAAAAAGATGATTGTCAATTTCTCCAAATTTTTGCTCAAGAGATTTTTTTACAGCATCAATAGCATCGTTTCTCTGACCAAATTCGGGGCCTGTGTATAGATAAACTGGACTTTTCATTTATTAATATGTTCTAACTATGTTTGAAAGAATACCTACAATTCTTACATCCTGACAATAAATTGCCTGAAATGCTGGATTTTCTGGTTGTAATCTTACTCGTTCAGATTCTTTGTAATATCTTTTTAAGGTAATTGCATCATCAATTACTGCAACAATAATCTGACCGTCTAATGCAGTAGATGACTGTTCTATTACCGCTAAATCACCATCTAAAATTCCAGCATTAATCATACTTTCACCACGTACACGTAATGCAAAATAACTTTTTCCAGGTCTAACAAATGGTTCTGTTAAATTTACGTACCCGTCAAGATTTTCTTCGCTTAACAAGGGTTTTCCAGCTGCCACTGTTCCCAGTAAAGGAACTTTGCCAACATATAATTTTGATTCCTTTTCTCTTAAATCAGAAAGAACTTTAATTGAACGGGATCTTTTATTTGATTCCGAGAGATAGCCTTTTTTCTGTAAAGCAGTAAGATGATCCTGAATAGCACGTAAGGAAATTCCAAAATGCGTGCTGATTTCACGAACAGTTGGAGGAAATGAGTTTTCCTCTGTGAAGGCTGAAATATAATTAAGAACTTCTTTTTGTCTTTCTGTAATTTCTTTCATGATATCTCCTGTTTATACATAAAAGCTAACGCTTTTATGTTTGCTATTTACACGTAGAGTCAAAACGCTGCGCCACTGCTCGCGTTTTGCTCTTTGGATGGTATATAAAAGCTTCGCTTTTATTTACCATTTACACGTAGAGTCAAAACGCTGCGCCACTGCTCGCGTTTTGCTCTACTTAGGGGTAAACATAAAAGCTAACGCTTTTATGTTTGCTATTTACACGTAGAGTCAAAACGCTGCGCCACTGCTCGCGTTTTGCTCTACTCTTC
>SAMEA3663085__coassemble_293_pt1 | contig 23030 bp, 15 predicted proteins | sample SAMEA3663085__metabat2_low_PE_011 | metagenome-assembled genome bin SAMEA3663085 (sample SAMEA3663085) | pig gut metagenome | biome: pig gut; feature: pig-associated habitat; material: faeces | place: France | collected 2012
ATTCATATGAATAGGCAATTGAATCTTTTTTGAAGTAATCTCCCAAAGACCAGTTTCCAAGCATTTCGAAACAAGTTAAGTGAGATGGGTCACCTACTTCATCAATATCACCAGTGCGGACACATTTCTGATAGTCTGTAAGGCGAGTTCCAGCTGGATGTTTTTCACCAAGCAAATAAGGAACTAAAGGGTGCATTCCCGCAGTTGTAAAAAGAACTGAAGGATCATTTTCAGGAATTAAAGACTGTCCTGAAATTTCAACATGATTTTTAGATTTAAAAAACTCAATATATTTTGAGCGAAGTTCATTAGCGTTCATAACTTTAAATTATATCGAAAAACTTCGCTATTGTAAACGATTAGTGCTGACGGGTTAATGTTAAAATCTCACCATCGGCTGTAAAACAATCCAATGGAGTAAAACTAACTGGAGCCATTGTTAGTGAATCATAATCTGTAACAATCTTTTCTTTTTTTGACCCACGAACAGTTTCTGTTTTTGTACCAAAAGACAATTCGTAAGCTGGTTCCAAAACAGAAACATCCCTGTTAGAACGGAATTGTATAATATTATGATTTCCTGCTTGTAAAAAGGAATAAATTCCAGATTCTTCCACAGCATTTGCACGTAACAGATAAACAGAATCTTTTAATGATATTACAAGCTCTGCATTATCTGCACTCCAAACACAAGTATCTTTTTCCATCTCTCTTTGGAACACAGACTTTTCTATTTCCTCAGAATCCTCATAAGCACTTGTAACAGGAAGACGTTTGTATGTACCATCCCACAAGTCATCCTGCTTAATAACAAGGTTTACATCATCCCAGGTTGTAATACGAATCTGATCCATACCTAAAAGACCAATATCAATTTTTCTATGAAGATTAGCAATTGATGAGTTTACAGTAGAAATATAAATACCATTATGCCTTAATCTGCTTACTTCCCAATTGTAGATTTCTTGAACATCACCTAAAACCTGAATAATCTCACTATTGTTGTAGTCAAAGAAGAAATAGCGGAGTGTGGAACCAGTATTTGAAGTTTTATACCATAAGCCATCAAGGAAGCCTGCAAAAGATTCTACAGTACCATCCTGAATTTTTGACAATTCTGCTGCTTCAAGACGACTTGCCGCAACCTTTAATTCACGATCCAGTTCATATTTCTTAGAAAAAGGATTCCATTTATATTCCTGCTGAATCTGGTTAAGTCCCTTTGCTGAATTTTTTTGTTTAGCATTTTCTACTACATCGGTTTTATAAACCCAAACAGAGTAACTTTCACCATTTGCTTGAGACAACTGATAAGCATCTGAACGCTCTGTCTGCTGAATAAAAATTGTTCCATCTGATTCAAAATCACCAATATTTACAAGTTCTATTTCTCCTTCAATATTTTCACAAAGGAAAATCTCCATAATCATATTTTCATTGTCATTAATACCCTGGTAAATCAAAGCATTCTGGTGTTCTCCTGTAACATCAATCCCCTGCAAAGAAAATATTTTTGTACTTGAAGTTTTTGTCTGCACTTCCTTTAATCTTTCATACCCGATAGTATCCGGATTATAAATAGCAGGAACAATTATAAAGTTTTTTTCCGATGGTTTACGAATAACAGCAACTTCGTCATCATAATTATCTGAATTTAAATCTACAGAAATTGAAGCAATTAAAGTTTCTGATGGTTTTAATGAAATAAGTGTATCGAACTTTTCAATTTGTGATTCAATATTTTCAAGATTTTCTGACTCTTTTGTAGAATCAGCATTTTTAGGATTAATTACTTTCGCTCTTGTTACTGAGGTCTCTCTCGAGGTTAGGTATTTATTTACGACAAAAAATGTAGCGGTAAGAAAAAGACCTGCTAAAAGAAATAATAAAATACTGGTTCTTGTTTTCATAACTTAACTATAATAAGAAAAAAAGAAATTCTCAATCCTTCAATGACTTAACCTTTTGTTATAAATTTTGTTTGTATTATTAAAACTTGTGTTTTAAAATATTTGTTGGAGGACATAAAATGAAAAAAACTTTATTTTCCGTATTAATAGGTTTGACAATCTCCTTTTGCTGTTGTGCTCAATCTACAACATTTGACAAAACAAAAGCTGTAAAAGATTCAAAAACAAAAACATTTAATTCAGTTTCATCTGCAACTCAAATGAAAAACATGGGAATGGGATGGAACCTTGGTAACACTTTTGATGCAACCTATGGGGTTGGCTTAAACACAGAAACCGGTTGGGGAATGCCAAAAACAACAAAACCAATGATTGATGGACTGGCAAAATCTGGAATCAAAACAATCCGAATTCCTGTAAGCTGGTCTAATCATATTATAGATAAAAAATACACAATTGATCCTGAATGGATGGCACGTGTAAAAGAAGTAGTAGACTGGGCCATTGAAAACGATATGTACGTTATTCTTAACTCTCATCACGATTGTTATGAAAAACCTACTGCTATGCCTTATGGAAAAGGATACTATCCAAACTCAACAAACTATGAAGAATCAAAGCGCTTTTTAGTAAATTTATGGGCACAGATTTGTCTTGCTTTTAATAATGGCTATAATGAACATCTTATTTTTGAAACAATGAATGAACCAAGATTAAGAGGAACAAATCACGAATGGACCACGGACAAAAACTGCAGCGAATGTCAGGATGCCATGAAAACATTAAATAAACTTAATCAGGATGTTGTTGATACAATCAGAAAATCTGGTGGAAACAATGCTAAACGGTTTATTATGGTTCCAGGATTAAGAGCAGCCTTAGATGCAGAAACAAAAGAATATTTTGTACTCCCAACTGATACAATCAAAGACAGAATTGTTCTTTCCGTTCATATGTATGATCCATACAATTTTGCAATGCAAACACCGGGTCCAAAGGATTTTACACCTCAAATAAAGAGTGCACTAGCAGTAAATCTTAAAACCTTAAATGATAAATTTGTTTCCAAAGGAATTCCTGTTGTTATTGGTGAATATGGTGCAACTAATAAAGGAAACGATGCTGCCCGCCTGGAATGGTTCACCTTCTATATTCAAAGATGTAAAACTTATAATATACCAGCAGTTTTGTGGGATAACGGACAGGCAACACCAGATTCAAAAAATGGTGAAAAGTTTGGATACTACAATAGAAAAACCCAGACCTGGTTCTTCCCTGATATTTTGAAAGCAATTATTGATAATTCAAAATAAGATTTCTTACTGTAATAAATGCCCCCGTAATACATACTTTACGGGGGTTATTTTTTTTCGTATAATATAGATACTTTTAATTAAGCAATTAAAAAAAATATTTTTTGGAGATAAAAAATGGGTGAAAACTATTTCAACAAAATCCCTTGGAGAGAAGCACGTCTTCATTTGGGACATTGCCGTTCAATGGCTAAAGAAGAATTTGCAGACGGAGTAAACGCTCTTAAAGGTAAAAAAATCGTAATTGTAGGATGTGGTGCTCAGGGATTAAACCAGGGTATGTGTCTTCGGGATTCAGGTTTGGATGTATCTTATGCTCTTCGGGATTCAGCAATTACAGAAAAACGCCAGTCTTGGAAAAACGCTACTGAAAACGGATTTAAAGTTGGTACATACGCAGAAATGATTCCAACTGCTGATTTAGTTGGTAACCTTACTCCAGATAAGCAGCATACACCAGTAATCAACGAAGTTCAGAAATTGATGAAAAAAGGTTCTGCTTTATGGTACTCTCACGGATTTAATATGATTGAAGAAGGAATGATTATCCGTGATGATATTACAGTTGTAATGTGTGCTCCAAAAGGACCTGGTACAGAAGTATATCACGAATTCGAACGTGGATTTGGTGTACCAGACTTAATCGCTGTACATCCGGCAAACGATCCTGAAGGAAAAGGTTGGGCAATTGCTAAAGCTTTAGCTGTTGGTATGGGAGGCTCAAAAGCAGGTGTTCTTGAATCATCTTTCATCGCTGAAGTTAAATCTGACCTTATGGGTGAACAGACAATTCTTTGTGGTATGCTTCAGGCAGGTACAATCGTATGCTGGGACAAAATGATTGAAGAAGGTATTTCACCTGAATATGCTGCAAAACTTTTGATGCACGGCTGGAACGTTGTAAGTGAAGCTCTTAAATGGGGTGGAATTACAGGTATGATGGATCGTCTTTCTAACCCTGCAAAAATTAAGGCTAATCAACTTTCTAAAGATATTAAAAAATTACTTGCACCACTTTATCAGAAACACATGGATGACATTATTTCTGGAAAATTCTCTTCTACAATGATGGAAGACTGGAAAGCAGGTGATAAAGATCTTCTTACTTGGCGTGAAAACACAGGTAAACTTCCATTTGAATCTGCAAAAGAAACAACTGAAGAAATCAGCGAACAGGAATACTTTGATAAAGGTATCTTGCTTGTAGCAATGGTAAAAGCTGGTTGTGAACTTGCATTTGAAACAATGGTTGATGCTGGAATTAAAGAAGAATCTGCTTACTATGAATCATTACACGAAGTTCCACTTATTGCAAACCTTATTGACCGCAAACGTTTGTACGAAATGAACCGGGTTATTTCTGATACTGCAGAATACGGATGTTATTTATTTGCAAATGTTGCAGCTCCAATGATGGCAAAAGAACTTATGCCAAAGCTTCACACAGATGTTATTGGTAAAGGTCTTACACTTAAAGACAATGGCGTAAACAATGCAGAATTAGTTGCAGTAAATGCTGAAATCCGCAACCATCCAATTGAAGTTGTGGGACGTAAATTGCGTGCTTACATGACAGCCATGAAGCCAATTCTGTAGTACAATTAGCGTAATCTGTTTGAAAAATAATGATTTCCCGCAGATTACGCAGAACTTCGCAGATTAGCGCAGATTAGTATTAGGATATTAATTAAAACCTATAAAAAAAGCGACTTGAAGTAAAAATCAAGTCGCTTTTTTTATATTTAATCTCTAAAATTCCTAATTCCTAATTCTCAATTCCTAATTCCTAATTCCTAATTCCTAATTCTTAATTCTTAATTCTTAATTCTTAATTCCTACTTCCTAATTTAGCAACCCCAGTGGATTTACAGTTTTACCATTTTTATAAACTGTAAAGTGTAAGTGTGGACCAGTACTTAAACCTGTACTACCAACTTTACCAATTTGTGTTGTTGTATAAACAAAGTTACCTTTTCTACAAGTAATCTTACTCATGTGTCCATAAAGAGTTTTATAACCAGAATGATGCTGTACAATTACATAGTTACCATATGTTGAGTTATAACCAGCAGCAGTAACAACACCATCCATTGCAGGATAAATTGGTGTGCCTGTAGAACAAGCCATATCAATACCTGTGTGGAACGAGCGTTTACCTGTATTAAATGGAGAATCACGCCAGCCGTAATAGGATGAAAGATAATAGCGGGAATGCAATGGTTTGCGGAAGAGATCACCATTAATTTCCTGTCTTGTGGCCCAATCTAACTGTGCATCTGGAACAAAAAGCTGTAATCCGCTTTCCAATTCTGTATCTATTGAAATATTATTTACAAGTGCACATTTTTCTGCATCAACCTTATATTTTTCTGCAATTGTTGAAGGAGTTTCCCCTTTTGTTTTTGTTGTGTAAAGAATTCCTGGCATTGAAGGAATTTTAAGGTATTGTCCTACCTGGATTAAACGGGACTGCTTAATATTGTTAATACTAATGATTGTATCTTGGGTAACATCGTATTTATCTGCAATAAAACCAATCATATCACCAGATTTTACACGATATGTTTGATATGTTAATGAAAGTTCATCTTCGGAAACATCCTGCTGAACAGCTTCCTCTCCATCATCAGCAAGCAAAGCCTGTGTTTCTAATAATTCTTCTGTATCTGCATTATCCCCATCAAGAAAATCTTCTTTAAAATCTGGAATGGCTGAAATTTCAAAGCCACCAACAGAACTATGTTGTTTTGCAGTTCTAATAGAAATAACAATTACCGCAGTTGCTGTAATACCAACAATAAAACATACAACAGATGTAACCGCAATTTTTCCCCATTTAGAAAGATGATTATTATTTCGGATTATATTTTTCAAAGTCTTCATTTTTTCTATAAACATATTCTAATTCACCCTCTATTAAAACTGAAATTTATTTTTTATTCAATCCTATTAAATAGGTCTCAAAACTCTCTTGTCTGCATGCTTCAGGTTTAAACCCTTTTGCAGTAGTGAAAATCTCTCTCATTGTTTTTAATAATCTCTGCTGATCACCATTCTGAAAAATTTTTACGGCGAAATTTGAACCGGGTTTTAACATTGCCTGGGCATACCAAATTGCCATCTCAACTAATTGTTCAGAACTGGCTGTATCAACAATTCTATTACCAGTAGTTTTTGGGGCAGCATCACAAACCACTAAATCGTATGGACCATGAGCTTTAATTTGAGCCCTAATTTCTGGAGCGTTCAAATCACCTTGAATAAAAACAAGATTATCACCCTTTACAGTTTTTGCTAAAGGATTTAGATCGCATGAAACAACTTTTCCGTTACCATTTAATTTTCTTAAAAGAAATGTAGTCCAACTTCCAGGAGCGGCACCTAAATCCAGAACGACTGTACTTTTTTTAATCATTCCAAATTTTTCATCAATTTCCTTTAATTTATAAACTGAACGAGCAGGATAACCTTCTGAAAATGCTTTCTGAGACCAAAAATCTGGTTTTTCATAACTATTTGCTGGCATACTTTTTTATCGGAATTATGATGAAAGTTTATTAGGGAAATTTCCCCAAGATAAAGAAGATATTAATCAAACGATGGGGACAGGGATAAATTGCTTTTTTTATAATCAGACAATGGGGACAGGGATAAAATGCTTTTTTTAATTACTATGCCAAAGCCAGGTTAGTTCATGTTTATTGTAATTTAAGTGAACAATGCGGGAATTTGGAATATCAGCAAATTTCTGAATTAATGACCAGTCTATTTCACCTTGCATTTTTATGGTACAAATCATATTTTCAGTAAGTCCACTTGCTAACCAGTTTTTAATCCATTCCAAAAGACGTTCCGGATAACAAATAACATCAGAAAAAACCCAGTCTACTTTTCCTATATCTTCTGGTTTAAGAGTAAAAGCGTCGTGTGCCTGAAATTTTATAAGAGGATTTTTCATGAGTTGGGGAGCAAGTTCTGCCCTGTCTACAGCATACACCTGCGCTCCTAAGCCTGCCAGTACCCATGTCCATCCACCAGGACAGGCCCCTGCTTCAAAGCACTTTTGATTCTGGTGGGGAAGTTCAACACCAAAAAACATATTTGCCATTGTAAGACTTTCCTGAATTTTCAAATAGGCACGGCTTGGTGGATTTTCGTGGTCTTCTACAAAACGCAAGGTTCCTGCCGGGAGGAAGGATTGTGTCTTTGCAGAAGCGATGATTGTATGTTCATCAAGCAAGGTATAAATTCCCATTGCACTTTGAGGAATTGTTAATGGAAATTTTCTGTCTTTAAGATTTATATATGGAAGTTTTTCCTGAATAAGATTTCCACGACGGAAACATGTGTAAAAATATGGAGCCCAGTTTCTTTGTATTTTTTTTAATTCACCGGCGGCTTCACCAATTGAATCGAATTGAATTAAAAAAGGTTCCTCTAAAACACATCGAGCCCAATAAGGATAAACCTTTGATTCAAAGCAACCTTTATTCTCGTAATAAAATAAATCACCATAGCGATTTTTTGGCTTTTGAGAAAAATCAAATCTATTTTTTAATTCTGAAACTAATAATTCGCTCATTTCGGGAAATGGTAAAAATCCAATTCCCGGCAATGTTGTGATTGTTACGCTCATAAATGTGATGATTCCTGGTTTCTAAACTATATCTGGTAAATCGTCTGTACTTAATTGCTCTAAGAAATCGATAAAATCTTTTAAACGAGATTCATCTGGAGAATACAAATTCTGCATTCCAATATATGTATCTCCAGCGCCTTGCTTTACCCAAATTGGTTTGCATAATAATTGTAATGGAGTGTCTTCTGGAGATCTTGATAAAGAAATTTTCAAATTGTATTCATTATCAAGATTCACGTCTAAAATGCAGGGGAAATGTATTTTACAACCAGTTAAGCTAATATCATCGAGGATACCATTTAGTGCACAAATTTCAGGAGCTACAACCCTTCCAATTTCCACATAACGTGTATCCTGTCTGTTTTCTTCATTCATATTATTATAATTATAAGACATTTTCCAAGGACCTTCAACTTGCTAAATAATTACTTTACAATCATTACTTTGCGAGTTTCATCAATTCCGTTTCCCATAACTCGGATAAAGTACATTCCACGGGCAACAACTTTTCCACTTGTATTTTTACCATCCCAGGTAAAGAATTGTTCACCAGATTCAACTTCGCCACGGTTAAGATATGTAACAATATTTCCATCCAACGTCATAACCATAATATTTACACTTCCAGCAGAAGCCATATTTAGTCTTAAAACAGCTTTTTCTCCGTCCAAAGGATTAATAACATTGTTCAAAATACTTACCCCGCCTCGCTGTGCTGTAATAGATTTTAATTTTATAGACCACAAATCTAAAGATGACACATCGTTTGGATCTGACAGGCGAAGTGCATATAATGGAGATCCTATACCCGAGGAACCATCATGTTTTACAGTTAATCCTGTATCGAAGAGGAATGTAATTGTTGTACCTGCATCGTAGCCATCATATGTTGGCAATTTAATATCATAATTAATGATATGAGGGTCTGTTCCATCTGCATTACCATCCAGCGTAATAACATTATCATTTGCTACAGGAGAAATATTTGCAGATATTTCTGGCAACCAGATTCGCCAGTTACGACCAGAAATTCTGTTGTACTCATATGAAACTGACTTATCAGTTGGATTATTACTTAAGAATAATGTGCCTGCGTTTCCAGCTAATAAATCATAAGGATCTTGAACTCTCATAAACACATCATATTCCGGATTAAGGGTTCCATAGTTTCCTTGATCTCTACCCCAAGAATGAACAGCCCAGCTACCTTCTGAATATAAACCAAACTGAACATCATCACCATTACTGTCCAACATATTTGAGTTATGTGCAAATTCTGGTTCAATTACATTAATAGCAAAATCAGTTAATGCATGCTGTTTTCCTGCATCCGCATAGTTTCCTGCCATATCCTGAACAAGTGTTACCTTTGCATTAATTCCAGAAAGAGAATCATATGGATATTCCTCTGATTCTTTAACTTCAATATAAAATTCCCCTGTAATATCATCAATTTTAATAGGTCTTTTCAATTTTATGATAAATCCAGTAGCATTTTCTGTACGATGAACTACTCGGGCTGGAACAGTATCATCAATTTCAAGATCTGTTGCTCCAGAAATTTTTAATGCTTTTGGAATACATTCAAGAGCGTTTAATTTAACTTCTGCTACATTATTTTCTGTATGTCCAATAATTTCATCAATGTTGATTGCTTTAGAGAATACAATATACATTTCATCTTTCCCACAAGGTGCTGCAGTAACATTCACAGAAGGAGAAGAACGATCTACTGTATTAAGAGTATATAATTCCTTTTTCAACAAGTTTCCTGCCAGATCGGTAACATATACAGAAGAATCAGCTGCATCAAAATAAATATAAAATTCTGATTTTGGATCATGACCAGAAGCATCTGTTAATGGAACTTTAAAGTAACATCCATCTTCTTTACCTGTAGAATTCGAATTTTCTGGAGCAACGAAAATAGAACTTTCTGCACCACCCAAAATATTTTTTGAATTTTCAAAGTTACAAATGCTTGTGTCTCCCTTACGAAGATAAGTAAATTTATTTGTAAGATTATAAATAGTACAATAGCGAATTCCACCACGAGTATCGGCAGCAGGGTCAATTGCAGAACCAGATACATTTTTATCATCAGATGATTTTGCCCAACCAATTTTTGTAAACCACTGTTCAGCTTCACCAGCATCATAAGCTGGAGTATTGTCGAACATATGAAATTCAATTGCATTTAAGGTTGTTGAACCAGAATATGCCGCACCAAGTGCTTCGTATTTTGTAGAATCATCTGGAGTTTTAAGATTTTTCCAATCAGTAAATCCGTTATAGCGAAGTGGAGCAAAAGATGGTGGAGTTACATCCCATTTATTATAGAGAGAATCTGTTTCAATATTTGTATATACATCAGCACCACCAGCTCCAGCACCTGCATTTTTAATCTGATTTACATAAAGCTCAGTAAGAGAATGATTTGTCGTTGATTCAGTTGTAACTTCATTACCAGCTTTATCTTTTACCTGTGGGTCGGCTATTCTTTCTATTTTTCCAGATGGCATTACCGCAGATTCAATATATGAAGTCCAGTTATAATAAGATTTTCCATTTGAAGAAACGGTGCCATTAACATAACCTGCAATTGCTACACGAACACTGTGGGTCTGTACGTCAAAAGGTCCATTAAATGTTTTGCTGAACTTTCTATAAAGAGAATGAACAGGTGTTCCGCCAAGCTTTGAAGCAGCAGTTACAGAACCTGAGGATATTGTAGCAAGACCTTTTACAGTTATCCCTGTCCCCATCGTCTGAATATCTCCAAGCGAATCTGATGAACCAACATTTGTTGCACCACCAGCGGCTAGCATTGTACCTATATCAACGGGTTCAGAGTAGCGGAATTCTATAAAGTTATGACCATCAAAAATCTGCTGAGCTTCTGTTTCTGTAGCGGGAATTGATGCCTCACCTGATGGAGCAATGTGTTTTTCTTTACCTGTGAGAACAGCTACAAGAACTGGAGCACATTTATCCTCTGTAGCATCATAAACAGGAGCATCTGTTCTACCATCTGCTTGTTTTCCAATGCCGTAATTATCACTCATAGTAAAGCCATTTGCTGCTACAAACACACCTTCCAGGAAACTTAAATCCACAGTTACATCATGATGATTACCATTGCGGTCTGTGGACTGTAATGTTGTTCCTAAAGTTTCAGCATCTGTGTTCCATTTTTCATTTATTGTTTTAACATAGAAACCATAGTTACCTTCACTATCTTCAGTTGTAACATCTCCGTTTAGTAATTCTTCTGTACAATCTGCATCTGCATAAGCCTTTGCAAATTTGATTGTTCCGTTATTGTAATACATACCACCTTCAGCAAGTTTATTTCCCGCTGCAAGTTTTTTATTAATATCGCCATTAGAGTTTTCAATTGGAATATTAAATGCTATATAAATTACATCATCATAAACTGTATATGCTCTTGTGATTTGTGGAACTTCAAACTGAACATTTGTATTTCCATTTCCATTATAATTATTTTGAGCTTCAGCAGCTGTAAGATAAGTTCCATTACTGTTACCATTTGCATTTACATTTGTAATTGTTGAATTAAATACAACGGCGTAAGGAGTTCCCCACTGTGTAGCAGTTACCTTATCAGTTGTATTAAGAGTTGGATTTGATGTTGGAGCCTTAAGTTCCAAAGTAAAGTCTGATAATGGCAACCCATTTACATAAAAGTTTCGGCCTGTTTTAATTTTTGACCCTGTCCCCGCTGTAAGAGTTGCAGAAGGAACTGCAGCAAAAGTCAAAAGATGATCTGCATCTGTATATGTTGCATCTACTGGTACATAATCAGGTTCGGCCCCGAAATAATATGCAAAGCGAGTATCGTCATCGCTGTAACGAGGGTCATCACCAGAGTAACTTGAACCAAAAGCAACAAAGTCAGCTGAAGTTGCAAGGGTTTTATTGTCTGCAACTTTTACCGTTCCAGAGTATGCAATAAAGTTTTTACAAGTCAAATCATCACTGATTGTTAATGTCTTTGAAGAATCAAAATCGCAGAAAATGTCTGTAGCAATATTGATTACCTTGCCATCAGCTGGATTTGCAAGGGCCCACCATGACGAATCCTGTGAAGGGGAAGGCATTACATATTTTGAATTGATTTTTGCATCTGTCCCAAAAATTACATTACCATCAAGAATAAGGGCATAATCGCTTGTCCCTGTCCCCTTTGTACCAGCATTCTTTTTAATTGTGATAGCCGACCCTGTCCCCGCTGTAAGAGTAACATTACCAGCTAAAATAACATTTCCATTGTAAGTCTGAGCGGCTTTTGTTTTCACTTTTCCCTTTAATGTTACATCTCCTGATATTTCAAGGGAATTGCATGAAGCATTTCCGTTTATAATTAAAGTTCCATTAGAATTAAGAACAACATTTTCGTTTTCCGAATCGATTTCTATAGGATTATTTTTAACCGAAGAGGCTTCACTATGAGCAAAATTATTCTGATTTGAACTTAAAGTTAAAGTTTTTCCATCAGAATTATTTTTAATTACTAAAGTACCAGATACATCAAGTTTTGTAGGAATTTCACCTGCTGAAAGTTTGTGGTTTGAATCAGATTGAAGCGAATCAACCAGCGAATCATCCCTGTCCCCAAACCAAAGATTATAGTAATTTTCACCCCAAGAAGCAGTTGTTATTCCTTCTCCATAGTAAATTACAGTTCCATATCCATTTATGGCATCCCCATTATTCTTAGCTCCGCCAATTTCGTTTATACCAAGAGAATATACTTTTCCATGATTCACAATTTCGCCAACTGTTACTGTGGCATCCTGAAAGTCAATCATGGCTCCATCATTAATTGTGATGGAACCACTAAGATTGCCAGAATTTCCAAGTGTGATGGCATCTTCATCAATAGATGGGAACTTTTCTACAGGATTACTATTAAATGATGATGAAATAACAACTTTTGTACCAATACCTGGCACTGATTTAGGATACCAGTTTGCAGGTGTGTACCAGTCTGTATCAGTTGCACCAGTCCAGTTATAAGTTGCGCCAGGGAAATTCCAGTAATAGTTATTTCCAGAATCTATTGAATCTTTAACTCTAAGATAATCAGGATTAGAACTTCCATCTTCCCTTGCATTATAACCATTCTGCATATCTACAAATTTGATTGAATAATTTGTGTCATCAACTGTTCCTGTAAAGTTGATATAGAAACAGTCTGTGGCATCAGCAGGATTTGCTGAATCTGAGCGTAATAACAGGCGTTTATTATCATCATTTGAAACACCTCTAAGAATGAGTTTTGTTGTTACATTCTGTACTTTATCCTCAGTTGCAGGGAATGTTATAGTTTTATTTTCCAAACCACTGGCAGTAAGAGTTGCAAAAGTATTTGTATCTGTAATATCAACATCACCCTTAATCTGAACAGTGTTGTAAGTAGTAATACTACCTCCAAGAGTAATTTTTGTTCCAGAAGGAGAAGGATCAAGAACAATTGTTCCGTTATTTGAAACAAAAGTATTGCGTGAAAAATCTACATTTTTATTAAAGGTAACAGTTCCTGCCGAAGCATTGAAGGTTCCTGTTTTTCCTGTAGCAGTAGCATAAGTATCTGCAAAAGTAACATTTCCTGTACAAGTTACTGTATTGTTATTTATTACTGGTGAACTTACTGTAATACCATTAAAAAAAACATCACCAGTAACAGTAATATTTTTACCGGCTGTACCTGTTGCCCCACCAAATGTAATAGCTTTTGTTCCACCAATTTCTACATCTTTAGCGAGCTCTACAGGAGCCGTAACATTGGTTTTTTGAGAAACTGTTACCGTTGGTGTATCTAAAGTAAGGTTTGTTCCAGAAACATTCTGAATAACTTCTGTAGCCGGATAAACTGCATCCGCTTTATTTAAGATTACTTCTGTAGCTGTTAATGTAGCATTTGTTGTAATTAATATATCATCTGAGTAAGTTTGTGTTGATGTAGTTTTAATACTTCCAGCAAGAGTAACAGGTCCGTAAAAGCTTAAATTCCCAATTGAAGAATCAGCCCCTACATTTCCTTTAAAAATAACAGGAGTCCCAGTTGTATCATTACCACAAATCAAGTTTTTTGCAGAGTCACTGTTTACTGTGCTTTCAAAGGTAACAGCATTTGTTCCTGCCAAAAATGTTACATTCTGATTTAAAGATACTGCTTCAGTATATGTTTGAGTCTTCTTAGAATTTATGGTAAGTGGAGCAGCTCCTTCAAATGTTGTAGTACCCTTTACATAAACACTTCCTGCTATAACCATGGAACCAGAAGCTGTTAGGTTTCCAAATACAGTTACATCATTCATTTCTTTAGCACCAGGACCACCACCAATTGCACTTTTAATTTTTAAAGATGTAGCATTAGAATCATTACCAATTATTAAAGATCTGGCAGCATCTGCAGAATTCCATGCGTTAACAGTACCTTCTATAGAAATCTCATTTTCACCCGCAATAAGACTTATATCTCTATTTGTAACAATATTTCCACCATAGATTTGTGTTCCTGTGGTTGTAATACTATTTGTATTTCCAAGAAACTGAGTTTCCTTTGTAATATTTACAGATTTTACATTTACATCGCCTCTAAACCATGTAGAATTTGCATTAGAAGTAAAATCATAATCTCCAGCAATACCATTCTGAAACATTACTGTATTAGACCCCTTATCTGTTACAGAAAGAGTTCCAGTAAGGGTTACCTGGGGATTAATAACAGTTTCAGCGGTAATATTCATAGAACCTTTTACTTTAAAAGAACCAGCTGTAATAGAACCACCAAAAGTTGCGTTATCAGCAGAACTTATATCAAGTGCTCCATCACCTACATCACCTATTTTAAAAACATCTCCAGAAGAATTACCAAAAGTAATATCTTTTCCACCAAAATTAAAAGTGGTAATAGTTGTTGTCTGGCCACCAGTTCCCTGATTAAATTTAATAATTGTCCCTGTCCCCAGCGTTATTGAATTAATTCTTACATTTCCATTAAATGTTACAGAGGCACCATCACCAATAATTAACTTTCCATTTAATGTAACAGGAGTTTCTGCAGAAGCCTCAGGATATGGGGTTGCACCTGCAGGAATAGTTACAGTGTCTGCATTTTCAAGTTCAGAAACATCTGTAATACCACTCCAGTTTCCTAATGTTGCCCAATCATTTGTACCAGCGTCTCCAGTCCATACTACTTCTACTGCAAAAAGATTACTATTTAGAAAGAGAACTGCAATAAAAATAGGGGTCAGTTTTAAGTGTCGAGAAAAATAATTTTTTAATTCTGCAATTTTCTTCATCATAAAATAAACATCTACCGCATAAATAAGGTTTCTTTTTGCAAAACTATTAAGCAACTAACTTCAGCTACATTATACCAAAACAGTTTTACACTTCAATATCGGACAAAATCAGTTTGGAATTAAGAAATTTCTTCATTTTGAAATATATTGGGAAATTTATTGAGACTTTTAATAAATGTTATAGAAGAATTTAGAATTTTCGGCTGTTTTTTTGATTGTTTATGAAACCCTTTGAATCATATCCTTTGCAACATCATAGTCCAAAGGCTTGCTCCATACAAATCCCTGCACAAAATCACAGCCTTGGGTTTTTAGAATATCAAGTTGAGGCTGATTTTCTACACCTTCTGAAATTACATCACACCCCATAATATGTCCCATAGAAATAACAGCATTAACAAAATCCTGGCTTTTCTGACTGGAAGTAATATCATCAACAAGAGTTTTATCAATCTTTAATAAATTAACAGGAAGCTTTGCTATATAAGACAAAGAAGTATATCCAGTACCAAAATCATCAAGTGCAATCTGTACACCAAGGTCTTTTAAACGATTAATATTTTGAACCGTAGTTTCTACAGAATTCACAAGACAATATTCTGTAATCTCAATTTCCAGATTATGAGGATTAAAATCGTTCTTCTTAAGCATTCTTTCAATTCGCTCGGCAAAATCAAAAGAAGCAATATTTTTTGCAGAAACATTAACAGAAATAACAATGTCCTTAGATTTTTTTAATAAAGGACTAAATTCCTGCATTACTATATTTAATACAAAATCATCAATTTGAAAAATTAAATCACTGGCTTCTGCAATAGGAATAAATTCTGCAGGACTAATAGTTTCTCCCCCATTATTTTTTAGGCGTATAAGAGCTTCAAATCCTCTAAGACGTTTTCCTTCCATTTTGTACTGAGGCTGATATACCATATAAAAATTATTGTTAGAAAAACCTTCTTTAATATTTTTTTCAACTTCAATACTGCGCAGGAAGGTGTCTTCCATATTTTTTGTAAAATCAGTAATCTGATTTGCATTATTTTTTCTGGCAGCATACATGGCAATATCAGCAAACTTAATTAAAGTATCAGAATCCTTTGCATCAAAAGGATAATGGGAAATTCCTGCATATGCTGTCAAATAACCTGTAATTTCAATTCCATTATGAATAATTGAATTTTTTTCCCTAATAGCATCTAGAATTTTTCGTGTAAGGTCATGGACCTTTTCATCATCAAAAATAATAACAACAAACTCTGCGCCGTTAATTCTAGTTGCAATACCATCTGTTCCAAGAACATCAATAATTCTTTGCGTAACAAGTTTTAAAACCTGATCTCCATAGTAATGGCCGTATGTATCATTGATTTGTTTAAAATTTCCCAGTTCAATGTAAACCGTATAAAAAGGCTTTTTCTTAAAAATCAAAGAATCCATTTCATTAAACAAGCCACGTCTTTTTTTAAGACCAGTTAGAGAATCTGTAACAGCAAATTTTTCAAGAATAATGAATTTTCTTGCTAAAATATAAAGTGTAATAATATACAAAATTGTATTAAAAAACCCTGGAATTGCAGAATTACCACGAACCTTTCCAAAAGTAAAAATAATCTGGATAAGGTAAGCAACCATTAATGTAAAAGCAATTTTAGATCCATACTTATAATCAAGCTGGAGCATAATAAGACAGGTGGAAAAATGAATTGCCATTAAAACGCCATTTAAATAAGTAACGTTTAAAATTCTAAAAATGGGATTTATAAAAAAACAAGAAATATTAATTACACATAGAAGAAAAATTACAAGCCACTTAATTATTCTAGACTTAGTAGATTTCATTTTCAAACATCCTAAATTTTTGTCATAAACAATTATTAACTTGAACTTTTAAGATATTTAATTATATCACAAAGAAAACTAATCGTATAGAATTATTTTCCTTTGTGATTGTATATTTTGCTATTTTTTCAAGAAAGCTGCAAATGGATTATAAGTATCTCCATCATCAGCCTGACTAGAAAGATATTTAGCGGCAGTATCATCCTGTTCCTTAGAAGAAGCTGGCAGCAAAGAAATGCGTTTGTTTTCTGCATCAATTTTCTGAATAACAACACTCATCTTCTGACCAATTTTATAAACCTTTTTAAGATTTGTATTTGCACTTACATCTTCCAGTTCACTAATGTGTACAAGACCGTCAATTCCTTTATCAAGATTAACAAACAGACCAAAATCCATAATCTTGCTGATTTCACCGTCAATTTTATCACCAACAGAAAGCTTGTCTGCGGCTACATCCCAAGGATCCTGCTGCAATGCTTTTAGACTTACGCTTACTCTTTCATTTTTCCAGTCTGCTTTAAGTACCTGAACTTTAATTTCCTGACCAACTTCTACAACTTCACTAGCATCTGTTACACGGTCATAAGAAAGCTCGCTGATTGGAAGCAAAGCACGGAAACCCTGAATATTTACAAAAGCACCAAATTTTTCAATAGAATCTACAGTAGCTTCTACAATTGCACCTTCTGTAAGCTGGCTTGCAAGTTTACCCAAAGACTGAGCATATTCATTTTCACCAATCTGACGGTTTGAAACAAGAATATTTTTTCCGTCGTTTTTGTATTCCGTAATGATAAAAGTAAGAGTTTTTCCAACATAGTATGATGGTTCTTCCTTTTTCTTAAAGCCCATCTGTGAATATGGACAGAAAGCACGAGCACCACCAATTTTTACTTCATATCCGCCTTTAATTTCAGAAACAACATTTCCTTCAACAGGAATGTGATTATTAAAAGCATTTTCGATCATCGCTTTGTCAGCTTTCTGGCCAGCAATTTTTACAGTAAAGCGCATTTCACCATTAACTTCACCAGTAAAGTAGACTTTTATTTTATCACCTTCTTTTACAGAAACCTGACCATTTTCATCAGCAAGTTCTGCTCGGTCCAAAACACCTTCAGATTTTTCATTCAAATCCAAAAAAATTGTTGAATCTGTAATTGCAACAATTTCAGTTTCAATCTGCTGTCCAATTTCTAATCTATTTTGCATCATACTATAACTCCTTTAGCCCTAAGAATTCAAAAACACTCTGATTTCATGCAAAGCATTCAAAGCATCCCGTCTTCCAAGTTCATATGTTAATCTGATTTTTGCAGGATCTTTTTCGAGACGACTTGCCATAGGTTTTTGGGAAGGTCGAATAACAAGAGCATTACCTGCAATTTCAAGATTTTTTAAATATTCTGTACTTTCATTATAAACATTGTGCCGATTTTTAACAGATTCAACAAATTCAGGATATTTTTTGTACTTCATGGAAATAACATGCATCATCTTATTTGGCTTTTTTACATAACCTTCTTCTTGAGTAAGAACTACAATGTTTTTTTCAAAACCCATTTCCTGGAATTTTTTTACGGGAATAGAATCTGCAATACCGCCATCAAGCAACAACTGCCCATCAATTTCAACATTGCGGGCAACCAGTGGCATAGAAGCACTTGCCTGAAGCCATTTCATTTCTTCTCCACGTAAACTCTTACACTGATGATAAACCGCCTTACCTGTATTAACATCTGTGCAAACCGTGTAATAAGGAATTGTAGCTTTTTCAAAACCAATATTATCAAAAGGATCCAGTTGTTCAGGTAAAAGACGATAACAGAAATCTTCGTTAAACAAATCACCAGTTTTTAAAAGAGAATAAAAACTCATATAATCTTTGTTATTACAATATTTTTCTGTATAACGAACAGAACGGCCAACTTGACCTGCAACAAAGCTTGCACCATGAATAGCGCCGGCAGAAACACCAATTACGCCATCAACCATAATTTTATTTTCAATAAAAACATCAAGGACACCAGCAGTATAGATTCCTCTATGACCACCGCCTTCAAGTACTAATCCTGTCATAAATCACCCCAACTTTTTTAACTATTTAAAATATTATTTTACTGGAATACCACAACCTGGATGGTCAGCTTCAAAATTAGCAGCAAGACGAAGAAGCTTTTCTTCACTGAACATTTTTCCTGCAAACTGCATACCAATTGGCATTCCATCTTTGCTTGTTTTTCCAGCAGGCACGTTAATAGAAGGAATACGAGCCAAATTTACAAAAGTTGTATATAAATCAGAAAGATACATTTCAAGAGGATCATCAACTTTAGAACCAAGCTTAAATGAAGCAGTAGGACAAGTTGGACACAAGATAATGTCATATTTTTCAAATACAGCAGCAACTTCTTTCTGAATGCGGGCACGAACAGTCATACCTTTTTTGTAAGTATCACCAGAGAACTGTTCAGAAAGAACATAGTTACCAATAACAATACGACGTTTAACTTCTGGACCAAATCCATTTGAACGAGTATCAACATAAAGTTCATCATAACCCTTCTGATTATCAACACGGTTTCCGTAACGAATACCATCAAAACGGCTTAAGTTAGAAGCAGCTTCAGAAAGAGCAATTACATAGTAAGAAGCAATAGAAGCATCAAGAATTGGAAGGTCAACTTCATCAATTTTTGCACCTTTAGATTCAAACCATTTGCGAGTTTCTTCAAAACATTTAACAACATCAGGATCAGCACCTTCAGTTTTAAGGAACTGCTTTGGAATAGCAACTTTTATAGCAGCAAATTCAGCATCACTTAATGCAGAAAGATTTTTAAGAGCCTTTCCATTTGGCAAGTCAACAGAAGTATCATCATACATATCCTGACCACACATAATAGAAAGAGGTTCTGCAATATCAGCTGGAGTGTGACCAAGAATACCAACCTGATCTAAAGATGAACCGTAAGCTACAATACCCCAGCGGCTAAGAACACCGTAAGTTGGTTTAAGACCATAAATACCACAATAAGATGCAGGAAGACGAACAGAACCACCAGTTTCAGTACCAAGACCAAACAATGCCTGATTAGCAGCAATAGCCGCAGCCGAACCACCAGAAGAACCACCAGAAACAAAGTCGCGGTTGATTGGGTTGCGAGTAGGACCATAGCAAGAGTATTCAGTAGAAGAACCCATTGCAAATTCATCCTGATTACAGCGACCAAGAGGAATAGCTCCCGCTTTTTCAAGACGGTCAATTACAGTTGCGTTATAAGGAGCCACATAACCTTCAAGAATTTTAGAAGCACAAGTAAGACGGTGACCTTTAGAGTTCATGTTATCTTTAATTGCAAAAGGAATACCAAGCAAAGGTTTTTCATCAAACAATTTTTCAGCATTTCCAGCCGATTTTGCTTCTGCAATTTCTTTATCTGCCGCTTCTGCTTTTACAACCGCATCATCAAACATTTCAATAAATGCGTTTAATGGAATTGCAGCCGATTTATCTTTTTCAAAAGTGTCCCTAGCTTCTTTTACTAGCTGCACACTAGAAGTTTTTCCAGATAATAAAGCTTCTCTTGTTTCTTTAATTGTATATAACATATTTAATTTCCTTACATTTTATAGGAAGGGGGGAAGTCTCCCCCTCGCTCCAGCCCGTTACACGGTCTTTCGCTCCCCCTTCTAGCGGGACACATTCCCGCAACGCCTTTGGGAGCTGAGTTTTTTCATGTACATCTAACTAACGGGTGCTCAGTCGCCGCCCCCGCGCTTTGTTTTTAACGGTTCTCCGATTTTAGGCCGCTCGATAAATCTCACGAGCCGTTTTTTTGGTAAATGCTAAACAATAGTCGCGACGGACTATTGTTTTTAACGCATTTTCTATTTTAGGCAGCTCAATAAATCTCACGAGCCGTTTTTTTGGTAAATGCTAAACAATAGTCGCGACGGACTATTGTTTTTAACGCATTTTCTATTTTAGGCAGCTCAATAAATCTCACGAGCCGTTTTTTTGGTAAATGCTAAACAATAGTCGCGATGGACTATTGTTTTTAACGCATTTTCTATATTAGGGGGCAAATATAATTTGCCCTCAGCCGTTCTTTCGATGAACCTAAACAAACCGCTTCCGCGCTTTGTTTTTAACGGTTCTCCGATTTTAGGCACCTGCTCCCAAGACCTTAGGAACCTGGAAATAGCCGTCCATAAATTCTTTTGACACTTTTTTTACGTCGGTGATTTCTAAGCCTTCTACTACAGTGTCGTCACGGAGTTTTTCAACTTCGGTGCTTGGATATGCATCATATGGGTTTTCGCTGTCATCGTATTTTGAAAGAATGTCAAAATATCCAACGATGTCATCAACTTGTTTTTTGAGAGTTTCCATGTTTGTACTTTCAGGTGAAAGTCTAGATAAATAAAGCAGATTTTCAAGAGTCTGCGGATCAATTTTTTTGTGTTGTGTTGCCATAAGTAAATATTATATAGAAAAAAGAAGGATGTGTCATCTATTGTATTTTTATCCCTGTCCCCAGCATTTATACCGTTAAGATGATGGGGACAGGGATAAAGTATTATTTTCGAAAACTACAAACGATGGGGACAGGGATAAAATGAAAAAAAAATAAAAAAACTTGACATATATATCACACTGCGATATATTATATCTAACTTCGTTATAACGAGGTGCGATATATCGAAATACAATACTTAAAGCGGTCTTCGGCCTGCCCTCTTATTAAGGAGTTGAAATGGATTCAAAAATCAGGCGTGTTTATGTTCCAATGACAGAAACCGGCTTTTACATTCTCTTTTGCCTTCAGAAAGAAATGCATGGCTACAATATAACTCAAAAGGTAAAAGAAATAACTGAAGGTCAGGTAGAAATTGGACCGGGCACAATGTACGGAACATTAGGAAAAATGGAAAAGGATGGTTTGATTGAGTTTGTTCGGGAGGAAGAAAAACGTAAGCTTTATAAAATCACGCCAGTTGGAAAAGAAGTTTTGCAGTTAGAGATTGCAAGAATCAAAAGACTCTATAAGAACATAGGAGAAAATTAATTATGAAAAATAAAAAGACTCTTTTCAGATTTTTTACACTTTTTGAATATGAAGAGGAAGAAGCCTTCCTTGAAAATCAGCATAAAAATGGCTGGAAGGTTACCGGCTATAAACTCCCCGGCTTTTACAAATTTGAAAAATGCGAGCCGGAAGAAGTAACCTATAGAATTGATTTTACAAATGAAAACGGAGCAAATAATACTGAATACCGCCAGATATTTGCAGATAACGGCTGGGACTTCCTCTGGTCTGTAAACGGCTTTTCAATCTTCAGAAAACCTGGTGCATCAGACAGTAAGAACAATAACGAAATCTTTACAGACAATGCATCAAAACTTCAGATGCTTCAGAAAATACATCAGCGCAGACTTCTGCCCTTTATTTTTCTTTTCCTTTGGATTGTGATTCCAAATTTTATAAAAGCAATTGACGGTGAATTTGGTTCTTCTTCAATGGATATGATTCTTTCAGTATTGTTTACATTAATGCTTGTGTTTTACACCTATGTTATTGTAAAAAGCTTTATAAAAATTAAAAAAATAAAAGAAAAACTTCAGTAAATTAAAATCACGTCATTGCATTATTTTATTTTGCAATGACGTAGATTATTTTGTTTTACCGTTTTACACACTTTTTCTACTACAGGATTTTTAAGTGAGTTATACTTTATCCCTGTCCCCAGCATTTTTAAAATAAATGCACCTCGTCCTGATCTATTTTTATAACAATTTATTAATTTCCTGCCAGCCCCGGATAAGAGATTTCATCACCCCAGCCGACAATTATCTCGTAAAAATCCTGAACCTGAATGAGCCCGTAGGAAAAAAGGAAGGCTCTGTCTTTTTCGTTAATTTCGTCCAGACTTTTCCAGACAACTTCTCTAAGAGGAGGATTGTCAGAGCCGGCTTCTTCGGGAT
>SAMEA3663085__coassemble_327_pt1 | contig 21248 bp, 20 predicted proteins | sample SAMEA3663085__metabat2_low_PE_011 | metagenome-assembled genome bin SAMEA3663085 (sample SAMEA3663085) | pig gut metagenome | biome: pig gut; feature: pig-associated habitat; material: faeces | place: France | collected 2012
AGGATAAAATATGGAAGAAAAATTCAGTTATAATTATTCGGCAGATAGAAATGAAGAATTACGAAAAATTCGTGAAAAGTATGAAATCAAGAATGATGAAGAACAGGATAAATTAGAAAAGATTCGAGCTATGGACAGAAAAATTGAAATGCCTGGAAAAGTCTGTGGAATTATATTCGGATTATTTTTTACATTTATTTTTGGTGGCGGACTTGGGCTTTGTATTAAGACCGAAGGAATGTCTTTTGTGTTTGGACTGTTGTTAGGAATTCTCGGTCTTTTGGGTATGGCATTTGCTCCAATTATTACAAAAATAGTTTTTAAAAAACAGAAAGAAAAGTATGGCGAAGAAATTTTGAACCTTATTGATAAATCTATGGGAAAAAAATAAAAAAATTTACATTTTAACAAAACATTAACAATTAAAAAACATTTTGGAAAAAATCACCTTGTATATTTAGGTCATAAGATGTGCTTGAGCACAGAAAACTAAAATTACGAGGTGTTTTTTATGAAAAAGATTATTTTAATTTTGGCAGGAGCTCTTTTATTGACAGCTTCAACTTTTGCAATGGATTTGTCTGTAGGTGTTAAAGGCAATTTAGGTGGTGATGCATCTGGCATTGATGGAGCAGCTTTAGGAGGTGGTGTTTACATTAATCTGGATTTAATTAATGGATTTGGTGTTCAGATTGAAGGTGACATTACCGCTTGTAAAATAACTAACGATGATGGTCTTGTAGTAAATGAAGCCGCTGTAATCAATTTACCAGTAATGGCATGGTACAACTATAAATTTAACCGATTTGCAATTGGTGGTGGTGCTGGTATTAATGCATCTATGGTTAGTACTAACACAGTAGAAAATTCATCTGATTTGAAGATGACATTTGCAGCTGGCTTAAATGCAAAATGGTTTATTACAGATAATTTTGGATTGGTTCTTGGTGGCTTTGGAACTTTGGATGCATTGCCTTCTGTGATTTCAACAAAACAGGAAGGTTCTACAAAATATAATCTTCAGAAAAGTGATTTTTCAAGGAATTCCATCTGTGGATTCATTGGTGTAGAATATAAATTCAATTTAAAATAAATTATAAAAGAGAATAGTTTTCTGCATTAGGGTATGGAGGGGCGGAGTTACACGGTAGTTTCGCTTGTCGAAACTACCGTGTAATGAGCGGATAGCGAACCCCGGAACACCCGACCCGCTTTAGCGGGTAATGCCCTTTTTACTTTCAAAACAAATTATATTTTGCCCGGCTTCATATAGCAAATACTTCAAATCTGCCGACCATTACACAAAGAATCTAGAAAGATTTAACTTTACATAGTAAAATTGTAGTGTACAGATTATGAAAAATTCTAAAAATATTAAAAAAGATGATTTAAATTCAATGATTATTCGTGATAATCATGAGAAGCAAATTTTTAATAGTATTATTCGCAGCCGATTAATTCTCACAGCGGTAATGGTTCTGCTCCAGCTTTTTTTGATTATTTCTTTTATTATTAAATTACAGAAATACATAGAATATTATTTTATTGTTTCCCTTATTCTTTCTGTAAGTTTTATGGTTTATTTGACCAATAAGCAAGGAAGAAACGAATTTAAAATTGCATGGTGTATTCCAGTAATGATTTTTCCTCTGCTTGGTGTTGTTTTTTATTCACTTTATCTGAACGACAATGGTGAAAAACGGGTAAAAAAAGCATTACAAAGAAGTAAAACTGAAATAGCAGACTTATCTGGTGTAATACATCCTGATGAAATAATCAAAAAAAATTACTCACAAATTGAAGATTTGCAAACCTATCTTATTAATCAGAATTTTCTGCCCTATGAACATAATCAAATTGATTACTTTCCATCAGGGGAAGCTTTTCTTACAGATTTTATTCAGGAACTTCGTAATGCAAAAGAATTTATTTTTATAGAGACCTTTATTCTTAAAATTGAAGAAACCTGGGATATGATTCTAGGGGTTCTTGAAGAAAAAGCAAAAGAAGGCGTAGAAGTTAGAGTTATGTATGATGCCTTCGGTTCTCAAATGGCCTCTGATCGTACCTATGTAAAATATCTGAATTCAAAAAATATAAAAACCTGTGTTTTTAATCCAATGATTCCGATTTTTACCACAAAACAGAATTCCAGAGACCATAGAAAAATATATTTGATTGATGGGAAAATCTGTTATTCGGGTGGGATTAATCTTGCAAACGAATATTTCAACTATGGAAAAAATTATTTTCCTTATTGGAAAGATAATGCTATTAAAATCCAGGGTGAAGCTGTAAAAGGCTTTATAACAATGTTTCTTCAAAACTGGAATATGCAGCGATGTGTAAAGGAACAGGAAGATTATATCAGATATCTAAATATTCCTTGTGAAAAATATGATTACTCAGGCATTACCATTCCTTATGGTGATGATCCTTACAATTACGAAGACATTGCTGAAAATGTTTATTTGTATATGGTCCATTCTGCTAAAAAATATCTTCATATAACATCTCCTTACGTTATTCTTGATAATAATTTTCAAGAAGCACTTTTATTTGCTGCAAAACGTGGAATAGAGGTGAAAATTATAGTTCCATCTGTTCCAGATCACTTCATTGCTTTTTATATAGGCAAGACCTTCTTAAAAACCCTTGTGGATAATGGAATAAAGGTTTATCTATACAAAAAAGGATTTATACATGCCAAAACTTTTATTTCAGATAATAAAACTGCTACTGTTGGTTCAATAAATCTGGATTATCGCAGCTTCTATCATCATTTTGAATGTGGTACTGTAATACATGAAAATCCTATAATTGCACAAATTGAAAAAGATTTTCAGAATACATTAAAAGATTGTGAAGAAATGACTCCCCATGATTATAAAAAAATCCATTGGTTTAAAAGATTCTTAGGAAGATTTTTTAGAATTATAGCTCCTCTTATGTAGATATATTATTCTTGTATTTCTAGAAGTTACTGCCGTTTCCAGTCCCGTCTATAATCTTTTATTCATTTTATATCTCTGCTTCCTGCTCTAGTTTACAATTATTGGCTAACATGAAATCTATTACATCTGAATAACACAAGCTTTTCTCTGAAATCTGCTTTAATCTATGTTTATCGTTATCTGTTAAGTGTATCCAATTTTTTTTATTTTCTTCTAGAATATTAATATCCATTTTATAAGGAATGAAGTTTATTCCTGTTTTAGCTTTTAAATGTTCTAGAATATAAAAACCGCCAGCATCAATATCGCCATAGTGCTTAAAAACACATCCCGGATTACATTTTGAAATAAGCTGAATGAGTTTTCTTTTTATAGAATTATGAAATCCTCCAAGATATATTACTAGTTCATTTTGAGATTGATATTTATGAAAATTTGTTAAATTTTCAATTGTAATAACAGAAGCTCCCTTTAACTCTATAGACTTAAGTCCTTTTAATGTCTGAGTAGATAGACCTATATCGCCTTCGATTTTTGATAGGTCAATTAGCTGGCCACAATTTAATATACCTTTTCCTTTTACCATAACATAAGTTGGAGTCTTAATTATATTGTGTTCCTCAAAAACAGTATCTTTCTCGTCATATTCACCATATTTATACAAAAGAGCTCTTATGGTAGATTCAAGTGTTTCAAGTCGTTTCGAATTATTGAATAGTTGTACCGATAGTTCTCTTATAAATATTTCTTCTTGGTTAATTAATATAGCTCTACAAGCAGAAAGTACATCCATGTATTCTTGAATATCTCCTTCAAAATATTGAATCTTCTTGTTTTCTTTTAAGTGTAGTTTCTGTTCCGCAATATAATCTAAAAGAGGCTTATAATCTGATTTATTAAGGCTGTCATATTCCTGCCAAATTTCAATTAATTGATTATTAATGTCTGCTTTTGGCTGTCGATTTAAGAATATATAAATATCAGGAATTGCAGTCTTTACCAAAGAAAAAGTTTTTATTTTCCCGCTTCGTTCTGATTTATAATCAATAAAGCCTTTTGTCTTAAGTAATAGTAATTTTGAGTTTATTTCCTTATATAGGGCATATTCAGAATCGTCATCATATTTTGGAAAAAGTTTTGAAGTTACCACCCGAAAGTTTTGTTCATTTACATTATCTCCTGTAAATGTTTTACTTCTTTCATATAAGTCAAGAAGAGTATTTAATATTTTTGTTTCAATCTTATTCACCATAATATCTGAAATCCTCTACAAAACTTGTTGTATCTTCTCTCATTACAGTCAAAACAGAATCTACATTTTCTTCAATATCCTGAATCTTAGGAGAAGGTGCTACAAGAATCGTTTGGAATTGAAGTTGATTAAAAAATTTCATTACACTTGCAATTCGCTGCTCATCCATATTGTTGAAGGCTTCATCAAGCATTAATAACCGTACAGAATTTTTGTTTTGATAAATATTGTTTAGTGAAGCTGCCATAATTACATAGAAAGGAACTTGAGATTCTCCTCCACTATTGCTTTTCGCTTTTGCAGAAAGCTTTTGAACAGTTCCATTTTTCTTTGTAATCTCAATATCATAATCAAGATAGGTTCTGTAATCAGTATATTCACGGACAGCTTGATCACTGGAATCGCCTGCTTTAATCTTTGTAAACAGCTCATCAATCTCGTCTTTGTACTGGCTTTCAAAATTACCTGAAAAAAGATTTGAAGTACCAAGATTATCATCTGCCATAATCATATTGTATAAATTACGTTTCTGATTATTAGGCGACAGAATAAACTTATATGTATCTTCTCCGTAATTGATATCTTTCAGAGCTTTTTTAAGATTGTCAAATTCATATTTTGCACTTTCAATGGATTCTTTCATTTTAGACAAGAATTCATTCTTAAAAATGTCCTCACATTTCTCTCTAGATACGCGAATAGTTTCTTCTGTTCGAACAATCTCTACATTGTTTAGTTTATCAAATTGACCTTTATATTGTTGAAAGCCTTCTGGACCAAGATAAAAATCTTTAGAAAAGGTTGAATTATAATTACTCTGCATTTGATAAAGACCAATGAAATTCTTTTCTCCATTAAGCAATTTGTTCGCCTTATTATCATAAACACTCTTCTGTCGGCTATAGTTTGTTTGTATTTCCTCCAAACTTTCTCGTTTCATTGCATCCAGATATTTATTGAATGCTTCATTATAAATGGTAGCTTTATAATCCTGATAGCCTGTCAATTCTGTTATTTTATTTTCCAGTTGTTCTTCAAGCTCACTAATTTGACTTTCTTTGTTTGAAATCTCATTAATCAAAGAACGTTCATCTCCTATTAAAGTATTATTTTTGACTGTTATCTCTTGAACCTTTTTTTCATATAGTGAAATTTGATTCTGAAGTTCAATAATATCTTGATTTTTACTGATTTTATCAAATTCTTTCTTTTCATTTTCGAGTTGTTCATTTATGGTCACAAGATTATTAGGGGCATCCAGATTTGCTTTTACCATATCAAAATTTACATGTATATAGGCATTATCTATCTCTGTAAGATTTTCAATCTTACTTCGTAACGCTGGAAGCTTTTCTAATAGCGTTTTTAGCTGCTGTTTTGCGATTTTAAGTTGAACTTCGATAGCATCTTTTCCAATATATGGTTTTGAATAAATTTTCGGATCAATTTTTCTGGAAACATAGTTCTTATAAACCATACATTCTTTTGTAATAGCAGAGGAAAAATTCTCTAAGTCTTCCAATTTTTCGCAACAAATTACTTTTCCTAAAATATAATCTGCATATCGCCGAGCAAATCGGTTATCAGTTTCTACATGTGATGCTAATGAATTGGCCTCAATTTCAATATTTGTCGGTAATTTCCTAAAATTGATGATACCTTGATTATAACTTTTCTTGTTTGCATTATAGATATGCAACGCCAGGTCATAATATTCTGGTTCTACAATCAAATAAAATCTCTGCGTATTCAGATATCCTTCAATTGCATTTGTCCATTGTTTATCTGTAATTGAAAGAAGTTCTGAAAATATATATACAGGTGAATCTATTCCAGCATTTTCAAATTCCTTTTGTATATAATCGCGAAGTAGAACAGTTTCGTCAGGAAATTTGATTGTCTGTGCTTGTAAAGATTCAATTTCTGATTCACATTGTGATATCTGTAATGAAATTTCATCTTTTTCTTGAGTTACCGCAAACTTTTGCATACGAATTTCTTCTATCTCTTTTCTCAAAAACAACTCTAGCTTCTCAACAGTTTCAATTTTTGTATTTTTATCAATATTTAAACCTATATTTCTAACTTCATCAGCACTAATAGGAATTTCTATAATTTTTACAATCAGCTTAAGATAATTATTCAGGAATCTCAAATAATCTGACAGTTGTTTATTTCGATTTTCTTCAAAGACCTTATCTTCAGATAATTTATCAATTGAAGCCTGAAGTTTTTCTGTAAGCCGTCTGTAATCGGAGTTTTCAAATGTTTGTTTCAATTGCATAAGTTTTGTTTGAATGCTTTTTAGTTGATTATCCATATCGGCTCTTTCAGAAGAAATATTTGTTAGTTTCTGCTTATTAACACGTATTTCACTAAGACCTCTTTCTTTTAATTGTTCTATAACGTCTTTATCAACAATTTTAACCAGCATGTCATTTACATTTTGATTATGTGTATTTTCTTCAATTTCTGAATAACGATTTAATATTTCTGAAAGAGCATCTCTTTCCTGTTTTGCTTTTTTTAAAGTCTGTTCAAATTCATTTAATACATCAATGCTTTGTCTCAAGGATTGAACATCTATTGGTTTTTCAGTCAATACATATTTGTTAATAAAATCTTTTACATTATCAACTGGCCTAAATGCTAACGCCTTTAATAACACCTCAAAAAATTTTTCTTCAAGACTTCCTAACCTATGACGTAGATTTTCTTTATATTCATTTACACCTTTTATGAATTTTACCTTTTCTTCTCTATTTCTAAATTCATCATACATTGAAGGTTTATTCTCTGGAGTTATAAATGAAAAATCTTCTAATTTTCCGTTTTCTATATACCATCTCTTAGTTGGAGATTCATTTTCATTCCCAGAAGTTATGTGAACACCTATTACAAACCAACGATTTTCTTTCTCTTCATAGAATTCCAGTGCAATATTACTGATAACATTTCCTTCTCTAAGATATGTTTTTTCAGTTGTATCTATTTTACAACGTACATAACTTTTAAGATCACGGTCTGAGTTTTCGTTTGCTGCTTTATTAAATTTTGTAGAATTACCTGTCAATACCATTTGTATGGCATCTAATACTGTAGATTTTCCAGCAGCATTTTCACCACTGATTAAGACTGAACCCTTATTAAAAGGAAATGTTTCATTACCAAAATACATCCAGTTTATTAATCTAACTCTATTCAGCTTCTTCGTCTGTATCTGCATCGTCATCTCCTTCTTCATATTCAGTTAATCTTTCTTTTACATTTTCATATAGATGTGTAATACCTTCATTCGGAATAGCAATCATAATAGAAGGATAAATTTCTATTCTTGTTTCTGCCTGTGTTATATCTGAAGTCAAATTACGAATCAAGTTATAACGCTTAAATAAAGCTATAATCAATTTTTCAGAATTTTTATCAAGCTTTTGTTTATTTTTTATCTTCAATACATTGTATTTATCACGAATCTCCTGAATAGTTACCGTAACATTGTCACCACTTGTAGAAAGATCATTCCGCTTTTCCAAATACAAAAGTCTGAGAATTAGAAACATAATGCTTTCAAACTTTGTAAATTGAAGTCGTCCTGTGCCATTTCTATTGAATATTGAGATAAGACCAATATCTTCATCTATTCTCAAATCGTATCCAAGTAAATCAAAAACTAAGCAAAATTGTTCTTTGTTATCTTTTATATAAATATAATCGAGTCTAGTATCTTCTTTTTTCTTGAGGATAAAACAGTGGTTTAATAGATTATTTGCAGCTTTGGAAAATTTTTCTTTTTGAGAGCTAGAACTTCCAATTAACTCAAGTTTTTCAAACATTCTTTTTTTCCTCCTGTTTCCTTTTTATAATTTCAAAATCGGTAAATTCACATTTGTCAGTTTTAATTCTTTGTTCAGTCTTTTTTACCTTATATACATAAGATTCTATGGCAAAAAGTCTTATATAAATTAAATTTTCAAAATCCTTGCGATTATTAATAGGAAGTTCCGATGCAAATATATAATTCTTCTCTCCTAAACATTCCAATACAAAGGCTTCTATTTTTTTTCTATATATACGAGCCATTTGTTTATCTAGAAGAAGTTGCTTTTTTAGAGCTCTTTCTTCAGCTGTTAAAGTTTCTGCCTCACTAATACTTGCAACTTCTTCATAAGTTTTCTTTTCTGGGATTTTCTTGATAGATTCTTCTGAAACAAATTTTTGAACAAATATATTAAAGAAATTATCAGGTATATTTTCGTCTTCATCAGAAAACTCTGTTAAATATCTTAATATTGCATTTATTTTTCCTTCTTGATTTGTTCCTGAAGCCAATTCAAATTTAGCTCTGGATGCAGCGTTCTTCATGTAATGATTATTTTTACGATCAATATCATCAATAATTTTATCTAGATTTTCGAAAGCTGATTTGACATCTATAATCATTTCTATGATTTTATCTTTCGCAAAATCAGAATCACTTTCCTGTTCAATTTCCATATATCCTTCAACCAAATCTTTTAAGATTTTTGGTTCAGAAAGCATTTTATCCAGATTAATTTTTATTGATTGGCGGAATTTTCCAATATTTTCACTTGTCTTGAGACGATAAAGAGATTTGGAAACAATTTCTTCATTATAAACTGAAAATAATGAAAATATTTCTGATAATTCCTTATTCTTCGTCTGTTTATCAATATGTTTCTTTATAGAAATATTTAATTTCTTGAGACTTGAAACTAACTGTTCTGTACTATTTACGACGTTTTTAAGAATAAACTGATAAGGTTTGGAATACAAATCTTCATTCTGAAGAACCGCATGAATCTGAGAAATAAGTCCCTGGTATTCTGTTTCTTCATTTTTGATTACATCATTCATTGTACGAATGAATGGAACTGCTTGTTCTGTTAATACAACATTTTGCTGATAGTTTTTTTCTTCTTCAAAATCTAACCATCCACAATCTTTTAAATAATTGATTGTCTTTTGTGCTTTACTCCTGGAATCTTTTTCGAAACTATTATCATCATCAAAACTAATGTCATCAGTTCTTGTATTAAAATAATCTGTTAGTGTTGAAACAACTGCTTCTCGCTCAACTCCATATGAAATTTCTGTTTTATATGAATTATAAATAGCTAAAAGACAGTCTGCATATTGGTCTTTATATTTACTATTAAGAGGCTTAAAGAAATCCTTCGGTAAAACAGAAAATAAATTCTTCATTTTAGTATTTTTAATTATACCATACAAATGTGATAAAGAGTGACACTAAATTTATATCCTTCAATTTTTCTTCCCTTCCCAATTTTTCCTACTTTTTAGACCTTAATGTCCATCCTCCATTTTCGACTTTTTGTTTTGGAACCTCAAAGCAGTTGAACATTGGATGGAAGTCCAGGTCTACCCCACCCTTTCGACCGTTGCGGTTTTTGAGGATTTTAAGCTGAAGCTGCTGTGCCATTCCCGGAATCTCGGCGTTCTTTTCCTGCTCATTTCGCAGCTGGATAATTCGGGCTGTACGGGATTTTTCGTCTTCGTACTTACCATCCTCTTTTTTAAGATAATCCATGCCCTTAAACTGCAATGCCATAAGAACATCACTAGTATATTCAATGGCACCCGATTCCTTAAAGCTTGCAATGTTTACCGGGCTTGTGTAATTTTCACGGTTAAAGCTTGAAATCGCAAAAATCGGAACATCATAATCTCGGCTGGCACGTTTAAGCTCAACTACAGCCTTGTCTGTATTCTGCTTATCTGTAGCCCTCATATCAAAAGGCGCGATAATTTGCAGATAATCAATAATTACCAGAGGCTTTCTGCCTGTTATCCTGATATGTCGAGCAATTACGGCTTTAATTTTTTCTACGCCAATATCACCAATACCAATGTGATAGAAAATCCGGCCTGCATAATCAACATAGCTTTTGATACACTCATTCAGAAAATCTACCCCCTCTTTGGAAGTTAGGGATTTTCCGTTAAGCAGATTTCTAGTTGTAGTTGCAAAATCAAGTTCGTTTCCCCAGGTTCTGCATTTTTGAAAAGAAAGTCGGCTGATTGATTTTGCTATAAGCTCCTGTTTTCCCATCTCCAGGCTGAAAACAAGTACATCCTGCCCCATCTTTGCTGCATTATCTGCCACCTGAAGTGCAAAGGTAGTTTTACCAAGGCTGGAAATAGCACCAATGATATAAAGCCCCGGATAAAAGCCTCCGTCCAGAATATCATCCAGATTTTGAAAACCGGTTGAAACACAATCCTTGTTGTGCCGACTTTTAATGTCCTCAATAAACTCTGTAAGTCCGAATACTGCAGAGGTCCCATAATAAGCCTCTTCCTCCTTTTGCCTTTTTTCCTCCAGCAAAGCAAGCACATTGTTACGGGCATTCAAAACTGTCTGAATAAAGGTTTCTCTGTCTCCAACCAAGGCTTCATTGGCATCCTTAAAACCTAAAGTGATGTCTGCATCAACAAATTCCACCTGAATCTTTGTTAATTCTTCAGAAAGCTTTGCTTCCCCTGCCCTACCCGCTTCGTCATTATCCAGCGCCAGAATCAGCGGATATTTTGGCATGTTTGATTTTAAGAACTCAATAAAGCGTAAGTTACTGCTGGAACCCAAAGCTACTGCAATTCCTCCGGCTTCAATGATGCTTAAGGCATCAAACTCCCCTTCCACAACAAAAACCGGCTGTTCTGCAAGGGGAATAGCTTTTAAGTTAAAAAGCTCAAAATGACCTTTTGGCTTTAAGTAACGTTCTTTTTTGTCGGCTTCCCAGGTTGCCCGGGCATTGTAGCTGAATTCTCCTGTTGGAATTACAAAGCGGCGTTTTTCTTCCCAGTAGCCAAGGTTATAGGCATCTACAGTTGCTTTTGAAAGTCCCCTCTTTTTCCAGTAATCAGTTTTTTCAACTGCAGCATGACACTTTTCGAAAAAATCTGTAAGAGAGTCTTGCTTCTGCAATATTCCAGTTTTTGAATTGCCTGTCATTCCAGGACTTGCTCTGGAAAATTTTTTTATATTTTGATTAGTTGATTCAGGTTGAGAAATGAATTTTGAAGAAGTCTGATTTTTTGAATTTTCATAATCAACATTGATGTTATAAAGGACATATACATGATTAAAAAGCTCTTTGCCTGATAATCCTGTATCAATAGCCACAATATCAAAAATGTCATAATCCACTCCGCAAGAAAAACAATGGCATCTGTTACGTCTTGAATCAAAAGACATACTTGGATGCTTATCTTCGTGTGCTGGATTTAAACATGAGAAATTGCTTGCTGTGTTGATACCTTTTGAGTTAAGATATGCCTCGAGATTTGTCTTAGCATATTCCTTAGCTTCTTCTGGATTCATATGGTCCCCACCCTGATTCCATTTTAACTAATTTTTTCTTAACTCTAAGATAAAGCGGGTTAGACGTATTTGCAATACGTCACCCTCCGAATTTAATATAGCTCTTTAAAAGCTATATATAAGCTCTTAGGAATTTGTAGCATGGGCTAATTTACAGTTATATAAGCATTTAGCAGGGATTGGCTCCCACGTAAAATATGACAAATTCCACTTAAAATAGTCCAAATTCCACGTTAAATAAACCTTCTCCCACGTCATTTATGACTTTAGGCCCTTTTTTTCCACGTAAAATATGACAAAATTTAGACACCTTAAGACGAATTTTGAGCTTATTTTTCATGATTTTTGCCTTTTTTGGACCCATTTTTCCTGTTAGCCCCTTCTAATTTTACTAAAAATCTGCTTATTTTGCCATAATTTTAAGAAAAAGGAACTAAAAACAGGCAAATTTTTGCTATTTTCCCACGTAAAATATGACTTTTTTGAGTAGAAAAGGATATAAAAATTAAAATTCTGTCGACCTTGTGTCTGAATTTGTTAACAAGTGAGAAAAATTCGCTTCCTTAGCTGTTAAAATCAATTTTTTTCAATGAAATTTTGATGATTTTTCCCACGTAAAATATGACTTTTTTAAAATTATCAAAAACTGTCTAACTATATATAATATAAAGAAATAAGTCGTTTCCACGTAAACTATACCTACAGAAAATTCTGAAAAACTCCCACGTAAAATATGACTTTTTAACCTGAAAAAGCAAAGTTCCGGCAAAAATGCCCTGAAAATGGGCAAAAAGAAAGGAAATTTGGTATAAAAATAGGGAAAAATAGTCAAATTTGCAGGAAAATCGGCAATTTTCCCACGTAAAATATGACTTTTTCTTCCCCATAAATAGCTTTTATCCACGTAAAATATTACTTTTTATTTTTGGATTCTTTTTCAAGTTTAGTAGCCAAAGCTTTTACCTTTGCCCGGTCTGCGATTTCTTCACGTTTTTTCATTGCACCTTCAATCTTTATTCGCTTGGTTTTTGCCAGGTCTCCAAAGTGCTCAAGGTACTCATTGTAAAGCGAAACCTTTGCATATCCATCTTCCAGGAACTCGATAATGTTGCCGTTTGCGTTGTAAATCGGCTCCACTACAATATCCCCGTTCAGCATGTTTGAAATTTCACTGATAGCATTCAGAATAGGTTCTTTGATGTCTCGGCCAGGATTCTTTGTGGCGGTTTCATCAGGAAGATCCAGAATCTGCTGCAGTGTCTTAAAGCTCATGTTAAAGCTGCCGTTTTTGCCAATATCATTAAGGCGTTTTCTTGCAAGCATAACGATATTCAGCAAAGTATCAGCGGCATTATCAGAAAGGGAGAAATATTCCTTTGGCAAAATTGAAAAATACTGAAGTGCAAATAACTGCCAGTTAATACGCTTGTTCAGATAGATTTCTACAATTCCGTTTTTGATATGGGCACCGGTAAAGAGGACTTCAATACCGCTGTCTGTAATCTGTTTCTGGTCTTTTTTATCCCGAACAACACCTTCAATCTTGATAGAGGTCAAAGGATGCTGTGCCTGATTAAAAGCCTGTCTTGCTGTTCTGATTGTTTTATAACAGCCCAAGGTAACAAAATCTTCCAGAGGGAACTTGATGCTGATATCATTTTCAAGATTCTCTGTTACATTTTCCTTACTCAGCTGAACCAGAGTGTAAGTCAAAATCTTCTTGAGAGGCTTGTTTGCCTTAGTGAAAAGGTCAATGTTATCAAGATGGATTGTGGTTTCTGTATTATCTGTGGAATATTTTACACGCTGGCTAAGATTTTTACTTCCTTCTGGAGGATCAAAAAAATCAATCTGGGTTGAATGACTGTTGTGTTCAAGACGTTTTCCAAAGGTTTCAAGGTCACCTACATGGCTTACAACGCTGATAACTGTGTTTGAGGCCGGACTGTTTGGAAAACTGAACCATTTGCGGTCATCTTCGTTATTTTTAAGATTTTTTTTCTTTGTGTTTGCTGGTAAATTAGTTTCTTTTTCGTCCATTTTTTAATTGCTCCTAGTAAAGACCTATATCAGAAAAATGAACAAGACCTTTCTTTTCCTGCTGCTCAAGATACTTTATAGCAATCTTAATTCCTTTTGAAAGGGATACACCGTGCTTCATAAAATAAGCCTTAAGGGCTTCTCTTTCCTTTTCTGTGGTTCGTACAACAATTTGTGTTGCCTTTATTTGTCTAGAAACAGAAACTGGAGCTTCCACTTCTTCTGCAACATCATCTTCAATATCGATTTCTGTATCAAAATCAGATCCCATTTCAATGGGATCAATAATTGTTTCTGGTTCTTTTTCTACTACTGATGCTACAGGAGTACTTACCGGAGTAGCCTGCTGTACTGTAGTACCACCGATAGGTTTATTCATGCTGTTCAAGAAATCCATGTCTAATGAGTTTTTTGCTGGTTGTACCTTCTGCATATTTTATTCTCCTTAAGCTCCCCTACCCTATTTCAAAGCCTGTGCAATTTCTTCCAGTGATTCCAGAGTGTCTTTCTTGGCACCTGCAATTGCCTGAACTGGAACAGATGTTGTCTGTGCTTTACGGAAGCCTGTATCTGTTGGAATTACAAATACCTTGTATCCACTTGGTTCAAGTGCTTTGTACTGAGCTACCAGGTCGCGGCATTGTGCAATGGCGTTGTTGTTCTCGTTCAAAATCAATTTGTTGAGGAATGGCTTTCCGTTTACGCTGACTCCATAACAGTTATCATAGCGTTTTTTCATAGCATCCAGGTTTACTTTAAAAGTTTTAAGTCCGTCATAGCTGAAGCGGTCCAGTTTAAGAACGTTGATAACTTCATCACTGGCAATAAAGCAGCTTTCTTCAAGAGCACCGAAGGCTGGAGATGTATCGATTACGCAGTAGTCAAATACATTAGCAAGCTCGTTTTTAAGCTGAGCAAGCTTGAACTGCTCCTTCTGAGCCACAGTTTCCTGATATGTTCGAAGACCTCCGTCAATTCCTGCTGTTGGGATGATGAAGAGGTTTTCTACCTGTGTTGGCTGAATTACATCTTTGATTGTGCACTTGTCTGAAAGCACGTCTGAAAGTTCATACTGAAGACTTGGAAGGTTCATCCAGTCTGTTGTGTTCCCCTGAGGGTCGGCATCGATTAAGATTGTACGTCCGATTTTAGCAAGTTCTACGGCTACTGAAACAGAAACTGAAGTTTTACCAGTACCACCCTTCTGAATGGCAAATGTATAAGTTTTCATATTTTTCCCCTCTATACTTTGTTTATACGATATAAACATTATAGACGATATATTAGCAAAATGCAAGACAAAATATACAAAGTATTGCAAAAACATAAACAAAATATTAACAATGTATATACAAACTATAAACAATTATATATAAAACGTATATACAAAGTATATAAAAATGCAATACGTATAATCGTTAAAAATCAGCTTCTATACGTGCATCTCTATACGTAAAAAATCAATCTGGAGAGGTTAAAAATTTTCATCTGTAATTCCTTGTATTGTATAGATTTACACTAGACAAAATATACAAAGTAAATACAAACACTATTCAAACAATATACAAAATTAATACAAACACTAAGCAAAATAGACATTGTAAATACGTGGATATAGTAGGGGAGGGACAATCAGCGTTCCATAGAAAATATAGTAGCAGGAGCCTTAATGGCAAGCTGATATATTGTAATGGACTGCAAAAGCGAATCGGTTCAAGAAGGTTGAAACAATCTTCTTGACTTTTTATAGGAGACTGAAATATCATTTTGTGCATTATTCGGTCGTATTTTGCAGTTATAATCACATTATTCGGTCGAAAAATGCAAATAAACTTGCAATATTCGGTAGAATAATGCTAAAATTAAGGCTGAAAACTGAGAAAATCCACCAGAATAGGGGTGTCAGATGATGATTCGCAAGGAATATGCAAGTCTTATAAATTGGAAAAATAAAAAGATTCGTAAACCTCTGATGGTGCTTGGCGTTCGTCAGTGTGGAAAGACATATCTCATAAAGGAATTTGGAAAACAGGAATTCGAAGATATGGCCTACTGTAACTTTGATGGAAATAAAGGCTTGCAATCTATTTTTGATTATGACTTTGATATTAACCGTATTCTAGAAGAACTTGGCAGTATTGTACTCGGGAAAAAAATTGTTCCCGGAAAGACTCTGCTTGTGCTTGATGAAATTCAGGACTGTCCCCGTGCAATACAGGCGCTTAAATATTTCTGCGAAAATCTTCCTGAGCTTCATGTTATTGGGGCAGGTTCTCTGCTTGGAATTGCCTTGAGAGGGGAGGGAACTTCGTTTCCTGTTGGCAAGGTTGAGCGGCTCGAAATGTTCCCCATGAGCTTTGAAGAATTTGTGATTGCAGATGGTGGTGAAAAATATATAAACGGAATTAATAAGATTCCTTTTAAGCGTGAGATTTCTGAGCTCTATACTGTGCCTATGCAAAAATATCTGCAGAATTATTATATTGTTGGAGGTATGCCCGAGGCTGTTCAGAAGTGGATTGATACTCACGATTATGCCGAGGTAGAACAGATTCAGGATCAGATTTTAAGAGATTATGCAGATGATTTTGGTAAGCATACAAGCCCGGAAACAGCTATAAAAATCAAATTGATTTGGGATGCAATTCCTTCTCAGATTGCAAAGGACAATAACAAGTTTGTTTTTTCTCATGTAAAGCAGGGCGCCCGTGCAAAGGATTTGGAAGATGCACTTAAATGGCTTGTAAGTGCAGGCCTTGTTTATAAATTGAATCTTGTTTCTACTCCGCAGCTTCCTCTTGAGAGCATGAAAGACAATACCTACTTTAAAGTGTATATGGCTGATGTAGGCTTGCTCCGAAGAAAATCAAATGTAAACTATCGTACCATCTTAAATGGTGATGCATCCTACATTCAGTTCAAGGGTGCATTTACCGAAAACTATGTTTTGTCGCAGCTTAAATGCCTCAAGGTTCCAGCCTATTTCTGGCGTACTCAGGCCGATGCCGAGGTAGATTTTATTTCCGATTGGGAAGGTGTGCTTTTTCCGATTGAAGTGAAATCTGCCGACAACACGAAGGCAAAAAGTCTTCAGTTATTTTGCAAGCGCTTCTCTCCAAAAATTGCCTTTAGAACTTCACTTAAAAATGTTGGTGACAATGTTAAAGATTCTACGCATGAATGGTGCCTGCCCCTGTACATCCTCTTCCGCATAAAAGATTACGTAAAAAACGAAATGGGGTGGTAGAGTTATCATTAAATGAGACAGAATATGATATAATTAAGTAAATATGAGAAAACAAAACCTTCCACAACAGCATTTGACTCCGATTCAAAAAGAAATAGTAACTGCCCTTGAGCAGATGAAAGAAAAGTCTCTTATTACAGAAGCAATTCTTGCAAAAAAGGTTCGAGAAAACGCAAAAATCTCCGGCAAGAATAAGGCTGGAATTTGCCTTAAAGATCTGGAAGTTTGCATTGAATATCTTGGTGAAAATAAAGAGCTGCCTTACGCACTTCATCTTAACAGTGCGAATGATATTTTGATAAAGAAAGTAGGGCGCGATGAGTCTTTGAGTGGCTGTGCTGAGAGGGAATGGAAGCTGCTGGATGGGGAAGCGAAAAAGCGCCGCCAGTCTAGTGAGAAGTCAATTTCAGTTTTGACTAATGGAGATTTACGACAGAAGGCTTCCGGCGGGAAGGGGATGCAGAAAAGAAATGACAGGAAGAAGATGAGTTTTCGGGATGTAGGGGAGTTTGAGTAGCAGCTTTTTTTCTTCATGACTTTTATGTTAGTGATTGTTCCTGTCATTTGGGAAACAAAAATATTTAATCTATTAATATAGTAAAATTTTTATGAAATAAAAAAATGTATTTTACTGGACATGGAATAAAACAGGATTTACTAAAAGCGTTTAATTGGTAAAGGGCCAACTGTATATGCTGCTGTAAATACTTATATTGATTCTCATCCGAATATTACACTTCAAGAATTACAAACTGCTTTTCCTGATTATCTGGCCTAAACAGATTTGGAAAAATGATTCGAAAAGTGGAAGATGTAACTCCAAATGAATGGTCAGGGAATTGCAATAGTACCTGTTAATTAATTTGACGATACAATATAAATGTTGTATATTGTTTATATGGGAATGACAGCAAAACAGGTAATGAAGATTCTCAAAAAGAATGGATGGAAACTTGATCGAATTGAAAGTTCACATCATATCTTTAAGAAAGAGGGTTTCAATCGTTCTGTTCCTGTTCCTTATCATAAAGGTAAAGATGATGATTTAGGCTTTTTTGCAAAAGAAATTTTGAAAGAAGCAAATATTGATCCGAAAACCTTGAAGGAGGTAAGAAAATGACATATAACTGCAATATAACACAGAAAGAAGGAAAATATTTAGTTCAGTTTCCAGATGTACCAAATGCAATTACATTAGGTTTTACTCATGAAGAAGCTCTTTTTATGGCTGGTGATGTATTAAATGGAATACTTGCTTCTCACCTAGATAACGGTTATCCAATAGACGAACCAAAATATTCTGGCGGCTATCCAATTGAAGTATCACCAAAAGTTGCTTTTGCAATTGAACTTCGTAAAGCTCGTGCAAATCACTCTCAAAAAGAAGTTGCAGCAAAAGCTGGTATGACTTATCAACAGTATCAGCGTCTTGAAAATCCTCATAAGACAAATCCAACTCTCGAAACCTTATATAAATTGCAAAAGGTTTTTAACAGACCATTTCTGGCATTGTAATCTTATTCACCTTTTCTCGCTTCTCCAGCCAATCCTCCACCAGCACCTTAGGTTCAATCGGCCAGGCTTCATCTGCCCACTTCCAAACCCAGCGCTGAACGCACATGAGTTGATTTGTTCTGAAGCTTAAAATGATACCATCTCCATCAGAACTAATAATGGCGACTTGTGATTGGTATAGAAATGAATTCTTCCCTTGATTGATGAGGTTCAACTTTTACCTTTGGCTCGTCAGGCTATTAAACTTCTGGTTAAAGATCATCGTTATTCATATTCCATCACCGTGCGACCGGCCCTGCAGATTTTTGCAAGCCTGTAGCCGCCTTCTTCATAAATCCTTTTTGGAGTTTCTCCGTCCGGCCAGATGTAACAGTTTACTATTCCCGTCTCTTTGCACCATTCCACATACCTGTAAAAAAGTGCCCGCCCGGCTCCCAGCTTTCTGTACTTCTTAGAAACAATCAGATAATCAACCCGACAGGCCCTCTCAGAAATATGACCATACAAAAGCCCAACAGGCTTCCCCTTCAAAAGCACCGCCTGCAGATTTTGAATCCGCTCCCTGTAAATCACCGCATGATTAGAGTCAAAAGAATCTTTATTTTCCGTATTATAAAACAGAATCCCATAATCCCGCTCCTCAAATTTCGTAAAAATTTTTGGAAAGAGATCTTCTTCGATATAACAATTCCTAAGATTCATTTTCAAAGTCCTTTATTTTTTCGCTAATAATTAAAGTATAATTAATGCATTTAATTAATACTATAGTTGTGTTATAATCAATTTTGTAGGAGGAATTGTATTAATGGAAGAAAATGAGCTTGATTCAACTTGCGGAGTTTCTGATTCTGAATTAACAGAAAGATTTAAAGAATCGATTCGCATAGATAATGAAATCAAACGAATAAAAGGCGCTCCTATTGCACGCTATGATTTAAAAACTAAAACAGCTTATCTCGAATATCCTGATGGAAGAAAAGAGGTGGTTAATGCCCGCTAAAAAGCTTCCAGAAATAATTGTTTTTGCAGGTCCAAATGGAAGCAGAAAGTCTACAATAACAAGACTTGCTAAAATCATTGAGCCTTACATTAATGCTGATGATATAAAACGTACAAATCATTGCACAGATTTAGAAGCGGCTCAAATGGCAGAGGCAATGCGTGAAAAGTATATCAAAGAACATAAAAGTTTTACCTTTGAAACAGTGCTTTCTACAGACAGGAATCTGAAATTATTAAAAAAGGCAAAAGCTGAAGGATACTTTATTCGATGTATTTATGTCCTAACTTGTGATTCAAACATTAATGTTGCTCGTGTAAAATCTCGCGAATCTCAGGGTGGACAAGGTGTTCCTGAAGACAAAATAATTTCGCGATACGAAAAAGCCCTTGATTTAATTCCAGAACTTGTCAAAGTTTGCGATGTTATGCATATTTATGATAATTCTGATGTGCCTTTTAGAATTTTTAAAAAACGTAAGACCGAACTCTTTTTCTGGGAAAATGAATATTGGGATGAAACGAATATTCATGAGTTGGTAAAATAATAAAAAACTACTAGCTTTCCTCCGAAAGTTGCATTATCAGAGAAATCAATTCATCTTTCGAAAGAGAGTTCAGATAATCTTTTATTCCCATAATCAAACTATAGCAATTTAATTCTTCCACTGCTACTATGAAAATATGACAAATTGTAAAGAATCAGACTGGAAATTATTTCGTGTAAAAATTGTTGAGTGGCAGGAACGCTACATGGATAAAGTGAATAAGAAATTAATAAAGCTTTTATCTGATGAAAAACTCCCGCCTTCAGAAAAATTCTGGAAAGCCGAAAAGCTGATTATCCGCGAGAAAAAATCAGCCGGTGTAATTGTAGAAATGAGCCGCAGTATGTTCAAAATAAATCTCATAAAACTGCTTAATGAAAAGGCTATAACTATGGATGATTTAGCTGATTTTAGTCCCGAATTACAGGAAGAGATTAAGACGGTAAAGGAACGTTAATTGAGTAAACAGATTAATCTCCTTTTCCTGTCATCCCGAACTTGATTCGTGATCTTTTTATAGATGCTGAAACAAGTTCAGCATGACTGTTATAATTCTAATCTATCTTTACCTTATCCTTCAAGTCCGGATAATTTTCGCTGATCCAACCCTGAAGCTTTTCCCTGCTGAACAAGGTGTTTTCAAAAATCGAGGTATCCGGCTTAAGGACAATCTGAGTCCCGTGGGGGATTTTAGAATCATTAGTTTTGCTCATAACAAAATGCTGTGGAACTCCGCGGATGTAATCCTGTTCATAGATTTTTCCATTCCGCCAGACAGTTATTGTAAGCTTTTCACAAAGAGAGTTTACAAGCTTTAGGTCATCAAAGGGCAGGTCTCCCATCTGTGCGTACTCAAGCTTTGTAATGGGCTTACCTGAAAAAAGATTTTGCAGGACTTCCTCGTTAACCACTCCATCATCATCCAGTTTGATTCCGCGTCCATCATCAAAAATTTTAAGGTAATTATCCGGCAGCAGACTAAGCTCAATTTTTGAACAAAAGCCTGCCTCCATTTCTTCAAAGGAATTACCAAGAATCGTGAAAATCATTTTATGCATGTCATCGCTCAAAGTCATTTTTTCTTCCTCCATAGATTTGGTTTTATAATTTGCAAAAAGTTCAACCTCCGGAATGTCATACCTCTGCAAATGTTTTTTGATATCCTTTGGAGAAGAGCCAAAAAGACTTTTGAAGGATCTTGAAAAACCTTCGTGAGATTCAAAGGAATATTTCATGGCAACATCAACCACTTTCATATCAGCAAGCAAATCCTTTATAGAATATTGCAGCTTCCTGATTCGCACATAAGCGGTAACCGGAATGCCGTAAA
>SAMEA3663085__coassemble_333_pt1 | contig 21085 bp, 22 predicted proteins | sample SAMEA3663085__metabat2_low_PE_011 | metagenome-assembled genome bin SAMEA3663085 (sample SAMEA3663085) | pig gut metagenome | biome: pig gut; feature: pig-associated habitat; material: faeces | place: France | collected 2012
GTGCTGATGAAAAATTTCAGCAATATGAAGAAAATGGGTTGCAGTTAATGTGGTAGAAAAAATAAACAGGAAGAAGAATTTGCTCCAGAAGAAGCAAAGAACACTACTTTTAATGGAGTAAACTATGACTAAGCTTGAACTAAAAATTTACGACATTGTACGAAATATTCCTAAAGGTCAGGTTATGACTTACGGCCAGGTAGCAGAAAAAGCTGGAGATAAACATTTTGCCCGTGTTGTTGGAAATGTGATGCACAAAAATCCTGTGCCATTTTGGCAGCTGGCACGGGAAGTAGGGTATAAAGCGGAAGACCCCGGCTCCGAATGGAAGGATTTTGCACCGGTTCCCTGTCATCGGGTTGTAAATTCCAATGGTAAAATGGGTGTAAACTTTGGAATGGGCGGCCCAGAAATTCAAGAAAAAATGCTTAAAGCCGAAGGTGTAAAAATTAAAAACGGAAAGGTAGTTTCTATTTAAGCTTCAAACCAGTCTTCCATTTTAAGATAATTTGTTTCTGCAATTGGTGCAAAATCTGCGGTGTTGTGAGTTACTAGAATCATTCCGTTAGAAATTGCAGTTGCAGCAATCTGTGAGTCAGAATATGGAAGGGTATGTCCTTTCTTTTCAAAAGTGCCGGTAAAGTTCCCGCAAATTTCTGCAGAGAAAGAGTCATATGGGATTATAGGTAAATCATCTTTATATAATTTAAGACAGTTTGAAATATAATCTTTTCTTTTTCCTTCTGGAAGGCGAGAAACTCCGTAAATTAATTCCTGCCAGGTTATAGAAGAAATAGCGCAAAGATTCTTTCTTGCTTTGTAGAAAGCGATTACATTTGGATTTGGATTTTCTTTTGAAAATTCTGAAACAATGTTTGTATCCAGTAAAAATACTTTGTTCATAAATTAATTCCTCCCGTTTATTCTTCAAAAATCTTTCTGTTTGGATCTGGATAGGCTTTAGGTGGCAAAGGAATTCCTTCATCATCTAAGACATCTGCATACTGCTTTTTCAAATCATTTAGCCGATCTATTAGAGATGGTTTTTTAGTTTGTTCATACTCATCATAGCTAATAATTACAGCCACCGGTTTGTTATAGCGGGTCAACTCTACAGGTTCGCCACTTTCTGCCAGTGCAACCAGATTTGAAAAATTATTTCGCGCTTCATAAATGGATGTTGTGCACATAGACACCTCCTTATAAAGTAAGTATAGTATACAAAAATAATATAGTCAACATAATAAATGTTAGCCAACTTTTAAGGACAAAATTTGCAAATAGATATGGAAAAAACAACACAAAAATCATGGAGCGGTGGGCAAGGGGCTCCCATCGCTAACGGGGGAAAATTATTCAAACCAGTTTTCCAGCATAAGATTAGAAACTTCTTTGATTGGTTGAAAATCAGAAGTATTTCTTGTAACTAAAATCAGATTGTTAGCAATTGCAGTAGAAGCAATCATTAAATCCAGTTTTTGAGGAAGTTTTCCTTTGGGCTGCAAGCGAGATATAAGATCAGAATAAATGCTGGCGGCGAAATCATTAAAGGGAAGTATCTCGTACATTTTTTGAATTTGATTTGTAGCATAATCAAACAACATTGTTTTTCGGTTTCCATCCGGTAAAGATTTTATTCCAGATAAAGTTTCAGCCCAAACAACAGAAGAAATACAGGAATATTCAATATTTTCAAGAATTTTTTCTGTAACAATTGGATTAGCCTTTGCTTTTGCAGGCTCAGTAATTATATTTGTGTCTAATAAATACATTTTCATAAGGCGTCTACCAGTCAAAATCTTCTGGATGTCTTACAATTGGTTCATCATCTTTTTGACGAGCAAAAATTTCATCAATTTCTTCATCCGAGTATTGTTTTAATTCATCTGCATATTTTGACCGCCAGCTTTCCAGACCTTTGGCAAACAATTGTTTTTTACATAATACATTTGATGAATCCTGATTATTTATAGTGGCAACAGTTTTTCCATGACGAGTAACTTGTATAGATTCGCCTTTTTCTTCTACAAGATGGAGATAATAAGTTAACTTGTTTTTGGCTTCACCAACCGATATGGAAATCATTTTGGCCTCCTGATTAGAAATATAGATATAAATGGCTAAATTGTCAAATTTTTAGCTAAAATATAATCAAAATGGGTTTCTGGAAGCTTTTCGCTAACGGGGGAAAATTTCATAATATAGCTATATTACTTAAATTATAGGAATAAATTTGACATATCATTTATTATTTGTTATTTTCTTACTGTGAGGTATTAAATGACAGCAGTTCCAATTTTTGATGTGAAAAACAGACTTCCATATTTTATTCATCTTGCTGAAAATGGTGAAACCATTCAAATAACACGACACGGGAAACCAGTTGCCAGAATAATTTCAGAAAAAGAAGTTGAGCAGGAACATAAAACAGAAAGCCAGGTTTTTATGGAAAAGCTGATGGAATGGAGGAAAAGAGCCAGCGACTGGTTAGATACCGCAACTAATGAAGAAATTGATTCAGTTTTTAATATTCCAAGAACCATAGAACCTAATATCCGTCATCCTGAGGACTTTGACCGGGGAGACGAATAAAATGCAGCCCATTTATTTACTTGATACCAACATTCTTTCAGAAATAACAAAGCCAAATCCAAATAGAAATGTTGTAAAAAAAGTCATAGAAAATAAACACATTTCCACAATCGCCTCAGTAACTTTTGAAGAAATGCTTTATGGCGTAAAAAGATTGCCTGCCGGTAAAAAACAGAGTGATTTACTTTCTTTCAATATAAATTTTATTCAGGCGAATTATGAAATTATTCCTTTTGATGTTCATGCCAGCTGGATTCTTTCTGATATCCGCCAGCGCCTGGAATCAAAAGGAAAACGCGCCCCTCTGGCCGATTCAATGATTGCAGCTACAGCCATTGCAAATAACCTAATATTGGTTACACGCAATATAAAGGACTTTGAGAGTATAAGAGAAGTTACTTCATTGATGATTGAAGATTGGAGTGTGGAGTAAGCTAAATGAATGGTTTCCAGTCAGAACTTAATGCATCATTCTGATACTCATAATTCTCTGAACTGTTACAGAACCAGGTTCCATTTCGATTAACTACAATTCCACCAACAAATTTTTCAATTTTTGGATATTCTCCATTAAAGAGGCTTCCTTGTTTTGGAGAAGGATTTTTCTCAAATTCATAAAGATTAGTATTAAGTTCTATAAGTTTTCTGTATAAACTTTCAGCTCTATCTTTTGCTTCAATGGCAGTTGTTCCAGCTTTAGTATCATAAATACCTATAGTTCCATCTTTGTATCGAATAATCCAATCTGGATAGAAAAGACATTCTTTTCCAGTTTCTGCATCTATATATTGGAAACCAAAATTATTCTGACCTTTGTCTCCATTTTTATACCACCAGTCAACATTTGGCAGTTTTTCTATAAAGTTTATAAAGTTGGTTTCATTAATTTTTCCTCGATAATCATCTTTACGAATATAAAATGGTGATAATAAAGATTTTGAAACTTTCATCTCTTCAAAATCATCAGTATAGGAATATGCACTCTGAATTGTAAAAGTATAAGTGTTGTGTTTTCTTTCACGTGTTTTTTCATCCAATAAAGCCTGTTTAATTGGAGCAAAGTCTTTTAATGCCTGATAAATTGCTGCACGGAAAATACTTGCGTCCCCTTTCTGCATATCTGCTACAAAAGTTTCTGTTCCGCCCCAATTAAGTCGTTTTTTAAACCACATTCTAAGCGCAGATTTCAAAGGTCCCCAGGAACGAGCCGCATTTCCTATTTTTGTATCTTCATCCTGCTGTTGAAGTAATACTTTTACACAATGATAGTTAAACAATTTTTCAATATCATTTCTGGACATTTCGTGTTCAAGTAAATCTTCATCCTTTGTATTACGAATGTCACCAAAGATATTATCAAAATCTGTTAAATCCTTATCAACAATAAGTTCATAATTAAGGATTGGATTTTCTTCAATGTTTCGTTTTGCCAATGCAGTTTTACATTCATCTACAGAATTTTCTTCAGAAAGACTAAAGAAGTTATCAAAAGATTTCATAAAATTTGTCTGAAACTTCTTTGCATCTACAAAGTCACCATAATCTGTACGGGAAAGATAATCTGCCTGTAATAAACCACAAAAATCATAATATTCATAACCAGAAATTGGATGTGCCATATAAATTTCAGGTTTATTTTTATCACCCCATTTTGCAGCCTCAACCTGATTACGATCATAATTTGTATAAAGATAACCACATCGCAAATCAGGATATGCAACATAATCGTCTTTTCTTTCAGGTTCAGGCATTCTTAAAATGCGGCCAATTGTTTGAGTTTTGAATGTTGGTGAATTAATTTCACGGAACATAACAAGAATGTGAGCACGGGGACAGTCCCACCCAGTTCCAGCAGCTTCCTTAAAGAGCATGTAATCCACAGGACAATCATTATCACTAATAAATTCCATATTCTTTTTGTTTCCGTCAAACCAAAGAGCAATTCTTGAATCATCAATTCCTTTTTCGTGAAGAATCTTTAATACAATCTGTTCCTTAGTTTCCTGTCCAGCTTCAATCAGTTTTTTATCATCGTTTGGTAACTGAATCAGTACCAATGGATTCACATTTTTATTAAGGCGGGCAAACTGAGCTTCAAGTTCTGCTTTTTTATTCATAGCAAGAACAATTAAAGCTTCATCCAAATCAGTATTACCAAGTTTTTTAATATCTTCGCTTGCCTGACACTGAATTTTCTCTTTAATCAATCCTTCTTCAACAACATCAGCGTGTTCAACTTCAACAAAGGCTGCTTTGTTATGTTTTATGGCACTTGCATCAGGGATTTCCTTAGGAGTTGCCGAAACATTTACAATGATTCTAGGATTTGCAGGATCTATGACATTTTTGAAAGCTGCCTCAGTAACATTTTTATGACTTTCATCTATAATCATAATAATCTGTCTGCCATCTTTATGAGTAGCTTCAATAACATCTTCAAAATAGCAGCCACTTTCTTTTGCGTTTTCAGGATTTTCCGGACGACGAAGCAATCGGTCTTCAGCTTTTGTGCTAACAAGTTTCTGCCAGTTCAGAAACAGAACATCATTTTTATTAAGCTTTCCCTGATTAAAATCTGCAACAGTAATCAACTGATTTTTAAGATTCTGGCTAAAATACTGAGCAAATTTATCACGGCTTTGCATGGCAAGATCATCACTAAAAGTTATCCAAATCCAGGCAATATCAGCATCCCAATCCGGCTGTTCTGTCATCTCATTTATAAATGCCGAAGTCATAAACGTTTTTCCACTGCCCGTAGGACTTTTAAAAACGATTGGTAATTTTTCTTCTGACTGGGCCCAAAGAGTTTTAAAACTAGAAATAAGTTCATCTATTGCTTTCTGTTGAAATGTTAATGGTTTCATAAAAAATCTCCTTTGGACTTACGCGTTGTAAATAGACTTATAAATTTCAAGAATTGGAAGAGGAATTGCTTTTATCTGAATATTTGGAATATCTTCAAATTCATAGGCAAAGTCATCTGCAGAACTCCAGGCAAAAATGTAAACAAAAGTCTTTTTAAATTTTGGTGCCAGTTCTGCAACCTTTTCTTTGAATTCATCAAACTTTTCGTAATCATCAGTAAAATATACAGCCGTAGCTTCTTTGCTTCCAGTAAAAAGCTGATAATATTCAGTTGAACAGATTTCATCCAAAGTGTTTTCTCCAAGAGAAAGAAGACATCCTGCCTTTTTAGCAAGTTCTGTTCTGTCGTCATCATTGGCATTTTTACAGTTATTCTGCCCAATAAAAGCTGTTTTGTAATATTTGAGAGAATTTCCAAGACCAGGAATTTGTTCACCTTTGGAATTGGTGTAACCTTGCATTACACGACGGTTGCGTTCGTAAGTTATGTCGGATATGTATTTGTAACCAGAGGAATATGTTGTTTCATAACCTTCTTTTGCGATTTCTATTCCATCTTTTACTTCAAATGTTTTTTCTTTATTTTGAATAAGAATACACTGTCTATTTCCATTGTAATTATTATTTGCAACAAGAGTAGCTTGTAAAGTTGTTCCACTGCCTGCGAAGAAATCTAATATTATAGATTTTTCTGTTGATGCATGATACAAAAGCTTTTCTATTAATTCTTTAGGTTTTACAGTCTCAAATCCTGGATCTTTAGGATATAAAATGGAATTTAATTCTTTCTTTCCAGTTTCTGCTGTACCTATTTCTTTAGGTATAAATCCCCAAAATGGTTCTGTAATATCATTTTTTTCATCATCGGGTCTAATTTTAAGTGAAGGATAATTATCTATAAGAATTAAATCGTTTCTTTTCGAATACTTCTCAATTGTGTCAATCCCCCATTTCCATTGTTTGTTTTCAGGAGGATTTATTCCCAAAATTGGGAAAATCATTGTATTTCTACCTCGAACACCTGATGAATTCATTACTTCTATCTTATAAATGCGATATGGTCCTTTTTCATCAGTTTCTGGGTATTCTTTTTCACCTTTTTTATAAAGATTAAAATGGTTGATTTTTGAATAAACTAAAATGTGTTCAGTTTTAGGTTGTAATTTATCGAATGCACTTTTTGTATTTTGCGACTTTGTTTTTGATTCCCATGTTATACTTCCAAGAAAAAGACTAGAAGAAAATATTTCATCACATAGTAATTTAAGTTGGGCAAACTCTGTATCATCAATACTTATGAATAAAACTCCTTTGTTGGATAATAAGTTCTTTGCTAGAGATAGTCTTTTCTGCATAAAACTAAGCCAAGCACTATGTCTTAAAGGATGATCTTTTGAAATTATTGTTCCATCAGGATATTTATCCAAAAACCTTGCATCGCGATAAATAAAATCTTTTCCTAAATTATACGGCGGATCAATATAAATCACATCAATTTTTCCTTTATGTGTATAATTCAAACACTGCAAGGCATGGTAGTTATCGCCTTCAATTAAAATGTGAGTTGGTTTTCCGTCATCATTTTTAATGGATTTTTCTTTTACTTCTTCTAAAATTGGGATTTTATTTTCGCTGTCTTTTTCAAAGGCTTCTGGAACATCTATCCAGTTTAAGCCGTATTTCTGGCGTTTAATTTCGTAAGTCTGTTTCTTTTTTAATAATTCAATTTCTTCTTTTAATGCTTTGATTTGTGCTTCGTATTCTTCTTTTTCCATAATAAACCTTATGTAACAAAGCAAATATTTATTAAAGCTTTATTACATAAAGTTTTTCGGTAGATTCACTCCGTTGCATAAGATTAAAATTCATAATCTACTTGTAGAATAAAGTAAATATGGACGAATACAGCGAAGAATTCAGAAAAAATTTAAAATACTACAGAGAACAAAAGGGTTGGTCTCAGTCAGAACTTGCTATTCAGGCAGATAGTTCCAACGGTCAAATTGGAAATGTTGAGGCTGGAAAGGCATTTCCTTCTCTTGATCTTGTTTTCCGAATTTCTAAAGCTTTATCCATTCACCCTGCTGACTTATTTCTTCGCGATGCTTCAAAAACACAAAACCGTGAACTGTATTCCAAATACCACGATCTTATTACCAACTGTGAACATCTTCCTGAATATCAGCGACAATCTGTTAAACAATTAGCCAAATCTCTTGCCGAAGCTATACCATCCTATACTCCTTCTCATTAAGTATATATCGTTTAAACGGCAAGACTTTTGACTTTGTAAATTATAATAAACATTTATGATTTTTCAATTTAGTTCAATTCTTTCTGAACTCAGAATACTATAAAAAATACCCAAAAATTTAAAAACTAAAAATCTTCATAAAGTATTTATACCAGGAGCTGGTGGTTCTGGTAATGATGATATTATTTATAGAAGCTATGATTAGGCCAATGGAGTAATAATTAAAAGCGCAGGGTATGGAGCACCTGCGAAGCAGTCCACCGCAGCGAAGCGAGGAGGATGAGCGGTTGCGAAGTGCGGAACACCCGTTAAGCGCCAAAAAGGAGAAAAAAAATAATTTTCTCTATTTATGTATAGTATTTAAATGATATTTTCACTATACTTATAAATGGAGGAAATGAGATGAAAACAGAAGAAATACAGAATTTATTTACACAGTTTGAATGTATTGTTTGTGACTATCAGGGTGTTGAATGCTGGAGTGCACGGGAATTGCAGAAGTTGCTGGGATATGCTAAGTGGCAGACTTTTAGTGTTTCTATTGAAAAAGCAAAAGTTGCATGCAAACAGGCAGGGCAGGATGTAGGACACCATTTTACCGGCGCCAGTAAAATGGTCGAATTAGGATCTGGATCAGTACGAGAAATTGATGATTACCTTTTAACTCGTTATGCCTGCTATTTGATTGCTCAAAATGGTGATTCAAGAAAACCGGAAATTGCTTTTGCACAGAATTATTTTGCAATTCAGACTCGACGGGCGGAACTTGTAGAAAAACGAATTTTGGAATCGGAACGGGTTCAGGCGCGAAATGAACTGGCTCAGACGGAAAAAATTCTTTCTGGTGTTTTGTATGAGCATGGTGTGGATAGTAAAGGTTTTGCTGTTATCCGTTCAAAAGGTGACAAAGCTTTATTTCATCTTGATACTGCACTTTTGAAACGAAAATATGGTGCTCCTGAAAATCGTGCTGTTGCTGATTTTCTTCCAACTGTGAGTATTACTGCAAAAAAACTGGCGGCCGAAATGACTTCTGTTAATGTTCAGTCTAAAGATTTATATGGACTGCAGCCAATTGAGAATGAACATGTTGAAAATAATAAAGCTGTAAGAGAAATGCTTGTTGGTCGTGGAATTGTTCCAGAACAGCTTCCTCCTGCAGAAGATATAAAGAAAGTTGAAAAACGACTTAAAAAAGATGATAAAGCGGCATTAGCAACAGATAATTAGTCATGAATCTTCTGTTACTGATGTAGCAGGAGTATTTATGGCTAATAAAAATTTTGAATGAATTTTTTGCTGCTAAAGGAAAAGATGGGGATGCTATTTTTGTTCATCTTCCTGTTTTGGCTTATGATGGTTCCAGTATGCACAGGTTGATGCTGGTGAAGGTGTTGGATTGTATTCTACTGTTTTGAGCAGAGCAGATTATGATTCTTTATCTGGAAAAACAGGGGGAAGGTTAGCGGCAGATAAAGAACCTCCCTATACACCTTCCCGTTAATGTTACATCGCCCATACAAAATATTAACGTGGTATTTTTGACGTAACATCCTGAAAATTAATTTTTTAATTTGCACGTACAGCTTTTTTTTCTTCGGTAAGGGCACCAATAAGTTTTCCAAAAAGGTCGGCGTATTTGAAAGATTCGCTTTCCAGTTTAGTTACTGTGACGTAAAGGTTCAGAGGGATTTTCTGGTTTTCAAAATCGAAAGTCTGACCGTTCAAAGAAAGAATTTTGTTACGAATCTGTTCAGCATAGGCTTTATCTGTACTGTTTGTTAAAAGTGTAAACTCATCGGCTCCAATTCTAAAGGCAACATCTTCGTCGCTGCTGCAGTCTAAAAGACGCTTCATAGTTTCGCTAAGTGCAATGTCTCCGGCTTTTGTGGAAATTTCGTTTATAGGAATGAGGCTTCTTATATCTGCACAAACAAAGTAACAATTCTTGCGGTTCTTTAAAAAGTCGTACATCTCTGAAATATCAACTGATCTTCTCATATAGTTTTCTCCTTTGAGCTGGTAAAAGCCCATAATTTGTGGGAACAATTCTGGAACCCGGCTGCGTTTAGTATAAGTTTCGCGGAATTCTTTTGGGTTGCAGTTCCACACATTAAAAAATGCTCTGGTAAAGGCTTCGTGACTGGAAAATCCATATTCAACTGCCACATCCAGAATGTTGCTTTCTGGCATTTGAATTAACTGTTTTGCAGCTTTCATCATTTTGCGGCGGGTCATGTAATCGTGCACTGAAAAATGAGCCGCTTCCTTAAAGTTTTTTTCCAGACTTGATTTTGAGGCATAGCAGGCTTTTGCTATATCTTCGGTCTGTAAATCACTGTTAAGGTTGTCTTCAATAAATGAAAGTGTTCGTACCAGTAATTCAATATTTGCCATAACTCCTCCGGAAGAGTTTCTATTATGAGAATATACGATAATTGTAATACGCTTTTGATTTTTTGAGTAAATTTTTTAAACATATATAAGATTTTACATATTACAATAGGGCAGAAAATAGAAGAAATGTTTAATCTGCATTAATTTCGACGGTACCTTTTTTTGCATCAATCAAAATGGTATTAAGTGTCTGATTTGTATTTTCTGGTTCCGGGTTATAATTTAATTTGGTATTGTAAGATTTTTTATTTCTTATTAAAGGATTTTCACTATAAATCAAGAACTGAAAAGTTGCTTTTTCATTATAAGAAATTTTAATGTTTCCGGTTTGAGATAAAATGGAAGAAAGGATATAAGTATTGTTTTTTAACGATAAATTAATATTTCCAGAGAAAGTGCTAAGATAAAAACTATCACAATTCAGATTTTCGTAATTTATATCTGAAGTGATTGAAAAACATCTGAAATTACTGCAGGTAATGGAATTTAAACTGACAGAGCCGGTTTGTGTGTAAAAATAAAAATCGTCTTTTGCTTTTATGGAAGATATTATGGATATTCCGTATAAATTTTTTATATCTATGGATTCTGGATTGAAATTTACGGGAACATAAACTTCGACTTTGCAATAAATTGGATCGATAAACTCTAAATTTTTTGAACTTACATTAAAAATTCTGTTTTTTACAGAAAAATCAGGAATGATATTTGAATTATTACTGTAAATCTCTATCAGTAAATCTTCGCCTGTATATTTTTGGATAACTAATTCTTCGTTATTTAGATTTATTTCTATAAAAGAGATTTCTTCACAGGGTATATATTCTCTTGTTATTAGTGTTTTAGAATATGTGCAAATAGAGGAAAATAATAAAAAAAGAAAGGATAAAAGAATCTTTTTTTTCATATATTTGATTATATAACAATTTTAATTTGAATGGTATAATTCCAATATGAAAAATACAAAAACAAATGAGCTTGCAGTATGTGGTTTTGCTGCTGTAAAAAAGCTGGAAAAAAATCATCCTGAAAAGATTAGAAGATTATTTTTTACAGAAGAAAATGCTCCCTTATTTGGAGGACTTTGTAAAAAACTTGCTAAAAATCATGGTATTTATAATATGAAACCGGCTGTTGAACTAGAAAAGCTTAGCGGAACTGTACACCATCAGGGAGTTGTTGCAATGATAGAAGCCCCTGTTATTGAACCGCTGGATTCTGATATTACTGATTCATGGGTAGAAAACAACGAAAATGCTGTTTTACTTGATCGCATTGGAAATGCAAATAATTTTGGTGCAATTGTAAGAAGTGCAGCGTTTTTTGGTATTAAAAATATTATTATTCCATTAGATGAAGCTCAATCATCAATCACTACATCATCTTACAGAGTTGCAGAAGGTGGCATGGAATATGTAAACATTTATTCTGTCCGCTCTTCTGCACGCTTGCTTGAAGCTATGAAAGATAAAATGGTTCGTGTTGGAACTGACTTAAGTGCTAAAAAAAATGTGAGACAGATTGGTTCTTTGGGAGATGGAAAAAAGCCTCTGCTGGTTGTTTTAGGGAATGAGGAACATGGAATTAGCGATGTGGTTAAAGCAAATTGTGATGAACTGATTATTATTCCATGGGCTGGAATGAATGAGGGTGTTGAAGAAGCTTGCATTGATAGTTTAAATGTTGCACAGGCATCTTCTATTATATTTTATGAGATGATGAAAATATAAAAAAGAATATACATCAATGTAAAAATTATTGGAATCGGAGAGGGTTCAGATGAAGTTTTTTAAAGAAAAAAAAGAGCGGAATTTTGTTCTTATAACAAGCATTTTATCTTTTATTTTAGGAATTCTTTATATCTGGAAAGGTGCAGAAGAAGGATTTTTGGCAGTTACATTGATAGTCATAGCATACTGTTTTTTGTACATTCCAGCTGTGATGTTTTTTAGAAGCAGGGGATTTATCATTTTTAATTTGACATATGCTCTGATTTTAGTATTTCTTATAGCATTTTATAAATCTTATCTTTTTAATAACTACACAGGTCTAATAGCAATATTTTTTATTATTATTGTGTGTCCTAAATTAAAATGGATATCTGTTATTGCTTATGGGATTTGTGTATGTGTAGCTTTTGCTCTAAATGATGAAAAACTGTGTCCATTTTTTATTCATGTAGTAAGATCATCCTGGCTTTTTTATATTTTTGATTTTATTATTTCTCAGCGTTATACAAATAAAAAACTCATTCTTTATGATGATGAAATACAAATTCTCACACAGTTAAGTAAAAATAAACTGCAGAAATCTATTGATTTGGATGGTTTATCTGAATCAACAATTTACAGACGTTTGAAGGCGGCCTGTGAAAGAAATGGAATGACAAAAACCCAATTAATAGAAGCTTTCAAAATGGAAAAAGCACAATCAGAATCACAATAACTGTTTTTTGAAGGCTTTTTGCAATGTAATGAAGGTTTTATGATGACCACATCACCCAAAATCTGCAATATACTTCTCTTGTAAGGTTTTTTAATCTTATAGGAGGTTTCTATGGAACTAAAATTTTATTATTGCAAATATTGTGGAAAAATTATTGCAATAGTGCGGGATGGAGGAACACCAACTATTTGTTGTGGTGAAGCAATGTCGGAATTAATTCCTTCACAATCAGATGGATCTTTAGAAAAGCATGTGCCAGTTATTAAAGTAAAAGGAAATCATGTTTCGGTAACAGTTGGTACAGCAGAACATCCTATGGTGGCAGAACACTATATTGAGTGGATTCTTTTGCAAACAGATATGGGAATACAGAAAAAATGGCTAAAACCAGGTGATATCCCCAAAGCGGATTTTATGATGGTGGCTGGTGAAAAAGTTCAGGCTGCCTATGAATATTGTAATGTCCATAAACTGTGGAAAGCAGGTTAATTCATAATTCATTCAAATGCCCATTTAAAAAAGTTAACTGGCCCGATAGAATTTCTTCCAGGTCTCGATTCTATCGGGCTTTCTGTTTTTAACCTGAATAAGTTGAGAATTCGATGTTTTCCATTTATAATAGACCTTATATTTAATAATAAGGCGTAATAATGAAACAACTTTTATTAGGAAATGCAGCTGTTGCCAGAGGTCTTTATGAAGCAGGCTGCCAGATTATTTCCAGCTATCCTGGTACACCAAGTACAGAAATAACAGAGGAAGCTGCTAAATTCAAAGAAATTTATTGTGAATGGGCACCAAATGAAAAGGTTGCCGTAGAAACAGCATTTGGTGCTGCTCTTGCAGGAAAAAGAGCATTTGCTGGAATGAAACATGTAGGTCTTAATGTTGCCGCAGACCCTCTTTATACAGCAAGTTATGCTGGTGTGAATGCAGGTTTTGTAGTAGGAGTTGCAGATGATCCAGGAATGCATTCTTCCCAAAACGAGCAGGATAGCCGTCATCATGCAATTGCTTCTAAAATTCCTATGATTGAACCAAGTGACAGTCAGGAAAGCATTGATTTTATAAAACTGGCTTATGAAATGTCTGAAAAATTTGATACACCGGTTTTATTCAAGATGTGTACAAGAATTGCTCATTCACAAAGCATTGCTGAAACTGGTGAACGAAATGAGCAACCAGTAAAGCCATATGTTAAAAATATTCAAAAAAATGTAATGACACCGGCAAATGCCATCCGTAAGCATCCTATTGTAGAACAGAGAAACAAGGATATTGCAGTATGGTCAGAATCCTGTGGATTAAATAAAGTTGAACTTTGCGGCAGTTCAAAAATTGGTATAATCACACATTCTACTTCTTATCAATATGTAAAAGAAGTTTTTGGCGATAAGGTTAATGTTTTAAAACTTGGTCTTGTGAATCCATTACCAGAAAATATGATTCGAGATTTTGCTTCTAAAGTAGAAGTTTTGATTGTCGTAGAAGAGTTAGATCCAATCATTGAAGATTTCTGTCGTACTCTGGGGTTGAAAAATGAAATTCATGGAAAAGATATTCTTCCAATTTGTGGAGAATTCAGTCAGAATCTTTTAAGAAAAAATCTTAAAGCATATTTACCAGAAAATCAGAATATATCAGAAGAAAAAGCTTTTAATTTGAATTTGGAATTGCCTGTTCGTCCTCCAATTATGTGTGCAGGATGTCCTCATCGTGGTATTTTCTATGTGCTTTCAAAGATGAAACTTAATGTAATGGGTGATATTGGTTGTTACACTTTAGGTGCTGCTGCTCCTTTGTGTGCTATGGATATGAACCTTTGTATGGGTGCTTCAGTTAGTTCGTTGCATGGCTGGAATAAAGCATTGCCAGAAAATGAGAAGAATTCTGTATGTGTAATTGGAGATTCCACTTTTGTTCATTCGGGAATTACGGGCTTAGCAACAATAGCATATAATCAGTCTAATTCTACTGTCATAGTTTTGGATAATTCTATTACAGGTATGACAGGTCACCAGCAGAATCCTACAACTGGTAAAAACTTGTATGGTGATCCGGCGGGAAAAGTTGATTTGGAAGCTCTTGCCCGTGCAATTGGAATTAACAGAGTTGTAGTTGTTGATCCTTATGATTTGGCTGCTTGTGAAAAAGTTTTAAAAGAAGAACTTGCAGTTGAAGAACCAAGTTTAATAATCAGTCGTCGTCCATGTGCATTGCTAAAAGAAGTAAAACCAAAACCAGCTCTTTTTGTAAATGATGATAAATGCAGATCATGTAAAATGTGTATGAAAATTGGTTGTCCTGCAATTTCTATGAAAGAGGGGAAAGCTAAAATTGATGCAACATTGTGTGTTGGTTGTGGTGTTTGTACTCAGATGTGTGCATTTTCAGCTATTAGTTGAAAATAATTAAGAATTAAAAATGCAAAATTAAGAATTGAGTTTGGGAAAATGAATATGGTAAAAAATATAATGATTGTAGGGGTTGGAGGTCAGGGGGCTCTTTTAGCCTCTAAAACACTTGGAAAAGTTCTGCTAGATGCTGGATACGATGTAAAAGTAAGTGAAGTTCATGGTATGAGTCAGCGGGGTGGGTCTGTAGTAACTTATGTTCGTTATGGTGATAAAGTATATTCACCAATTATTGATAAAGGTGAAGCAGATTTTATTGTAAGCTTTGAAATGTTAGAAGCTGCCCGATATGTTGATTATCTTAAAAAAGATGGACAGATTGTTGTTAATACGCAACAGATTGATCCTATGCCAGTAATTACAGGGGCTGCAAAGTATCCTGAAAATCTTGAAAAAACAATGCAGGCTGCAGGAATTAAGGTTGATGCAGTTGATTGCTTGAGTTTGGCAGAAAAGGCGGGAACTGCAAAATCAGTGAATATTGTTCTTATGGGGCGTCTTTCAAGATATATGGATTTTGCTGAAGAGGCATGGATAAAAGCAATTGAAAAACTTGTAAAACCACAATTTTTGGAAATGAATAAAAAGGCATTTGTTCTTGGAAGAGGAGATACTCTCTAAGTTTATTGATTGAGTTTTTTAAGAGGGATTAGACAAAGAAGGGGCTGTCCATATGGACAGCCCCTTTTTTGTCTAAAGCTTATTCTACATCACAGTTATTTGACTTAACTGTTTTGATTTCCTTTCCGTCTGCTGTAAGTGCTACACCATTTAATGTCATAGTGTTGTTTATAATTTTCATTGTAAGTTTGAAGAACTTATCAGTATCGATTTTTTCTGGTTTTGGTGTTGAAGGATCAGAACCAGCTGGAACAACTATGGTACCAGGTTTTGCCCAAGGTGCTGTAAGAAGTTCAACCTTTTCTTTTCCGTCTTCCATGTAATCGCAGGCAAGTAACATACCAAAGCTTTCTACACCCTTCATCTTACGAGGAGCAAGGTTTGCAGCAATCAAAACATGCTGACCAAGAAGCTCTTCTTCCTTTAAGTATGGTCTTAAACCAGACTGGATAATGCGAGGAGTTCCAGAACCATCATCCATTGTTTCGATATAAAGTTTGTCGCCCTGTGGGTTACATTCAACTTTTTCAATTTTTGCTACACAAATCTTAATGTGTTCATTGAAGTATTTAATTGGGTCTGTTTCAGCTTCAGATTTCTGATTTACAACAGGTTTTGGTTCTTCTTTTTTTGCTTCAACTTTTTTCTGAGCATCTGTTTTTGTATCTGCAGTTGCCATTAAAGTTTCAAGGTCTAATTCACCAGCTGCACATGGAGTTGTAATGCCCCAGTTTTCAAGAACCTGTGGATGAACTTCACCAAATACACCAGCAACTTCACCGTTTACCATTAAAGCGGCCTGACGACCTGGAATAAAGCGAGGATCCTTAGATTCTACTACTTTGTATTCATGGTCAAGGAAGTATACCAAAGATGATACCTCTGAAGCCAATGTGTTGAAGTTAGCATTTGCAGCAGCAGTCATAAAACCAATGTGCTGACGTGTAATTGTTCCTGTATTTTCATCATCTTTAAGGTAAGCAACCTTACCAATTTCAAAGATTTTGTGTGGATACATTGCATTTGCAGAACCACTTTCTGCACGACAAAGTGAAGAAAGGATTTCTGGGCGGATAAACTGATAGTTTTCAGACATTGGGTTTGCAATTTCAATTACTTTTGAACCATCAATCAACATATTGTCGATATAATCTTTCTTTGAACCAACATAGTTGAAAATCATTTCCTGGTAACCAAGACCAACCATTAAAGTTTTAGCTTTGCGGCTGAATTCTGTAAGAGGAAGGAGACGACCAATTGTAAAATCCTGTGGAGTGCGAGGTTTAAATGCAGAAACATTACAACCAATCATTACATCTTCAATAATATCAACTTCGTGGAGGAAGTCATTTCTGTATGGTGCTGGTTTTAGAGTGATTTCTTCACCTTTTATTTCTACAGTGTTACCCATGCGAACAAGAGCATCTTCTACAGTTTTCATGTCAAAATCTGAACCAAGAAGTTTATTTACAGCTTTCAAGGTTGTTTTTGTAGAAGGCTGGAAGTAGAAAGGAGCAAGAATATCTTTTCCAAGTCCAGTTTCATAAGGATGTTTTACCAAAATAGGTTTAATTGTATAACCCTGGTCTGCAAAGTCACAGGCAACAATATTAGCAGAAAGCATAAGGTTTTCCATAATATCACCAGTGAGTTCTACCATAAGGTCACAGTCTCCAACCTGTACTGCACCAAGTGTAGCAGAGTTGATAATTGGAGCCATAGAAAGAACTTCATCTTTTGAATCTACTAATAATGGGAATACTTTAGCATCCTGTAAAATCCAGCCGAATTCTTTTCCTTTTGGATGGTCTGTAAGAATCTGACGACATGTCATTGGTTCTTCACACTGAAGTGGTACGAAAGAAGTTTTATCAGGATCTACACCTTTGTAAGAAACAGGGAATTTAACCTGATCTACACGGTAAACACCCATTGAAATTGACTTACGTTTACGACCAAAGTTCCAGGCAAGTTTTTCCTGTGTCTGGATAATGTCTTTAAGCATTGGATCGTCAATTGGTTTGCCAGTAATCATGAAAGCAACCATATATGGACGAACATCTTTAATAGAAGGGTCAACATTTACAACACGGCCTTCATAATCGTTATTTCCGAAGTTAGACATTAACTTCATATAATCAACAGTTTTGCCACCTTCATGAAGTTTAATCTGGCGGGCAACACCATTTGTAGACCAAAGGTCAGGACGGTTTGTATCGTTTAATTCGATTTTTATAACACGTTCATTTTCTGGCTGGCTCATATCTGGTTTTTCATCAAGCTCAGCTTTTGCACATGGAAGTACATCTTCCAATTCATCATAAGTGTATTTTTTTTCAATAGCATCAAAAAAGAGTTTTTCGTTACATTCGATTTTTGGCATTTTATTTTCCTTCGACGGGTTAAACCCATGCAAAATTTGAATACATAATTATAGAAGATTATATGGATAAATTCAATTTAATGAGCCAAAAAACTTATTTAACAAAAGGGCAGGCTTATAAGAAAGTTTTGCTTTTCTAAGTCCTTCTATTCCTAAATCTTCTTCCCGGTTTAAATATTTATAATTTGTGCAGTTTTTATGAAAGATTCAGATTCATCATTTTTTGGTGGGACATTGGTTTTTATAGGAATAGGAAAATAAAAAAATGTGGAATCGTCTTTTTGCTGATTGTATCGGAATAATAGGTTCTGAGATAAGTCATTAAAATCTACTTGATTCATGATGTTTTAAAGTTAGTGATATTTAACCGAATAGACAAGATTTCTGGAATGATTTTATTGAATTTTTGTATAATACCAAACATAATGAAAAAAAATTAACAGATAAATCATCTGAAAATAAATAAAAAGGATTCTGAAATGAAAATTAATTTTACTTTTAAACAGTTTATTGTTCCAAATTTCTGGAAAAAGCTTGCTTTTATGCTGCCTGCAGTTTTGTTAATGGGTGTATTTGTTTCAATTTTGATTGAAATTGGTTGGGGAACTGATCCTGCAAGCTTTATGAATCTGAATATTGCAGCAGTTTTAAATTGGGGAATTGGTAATACAGAGGTTCTTGTTTATGGTTTAATGCTGATTTTTACAATTCTTTTTGGTGCACAGATGATTGGTTTTGGAACTTTGGCCAACATGATTCTGATTGGCTATGTAGTTGATTTGTGCCGCTGGATTTGGGAAAAGACGGGATTCCATGATTTTATTGCTAATGGCGGTTTTGGACAGAATCTTGTAGTTTTTATTATTGCACTTCTTCTTTTTGTAATAGTTGCGGCAATTTATATGAATGCTCAAATGGGAGTTGCTCCTTACGATGCCATGCCACAGATTATAAGCGGATGGCTGCCAAAAATTCCATTTTCCATCATCAGAATTATTTTTGATTTAAGTGCAGTTGGAATTGGTGTAATTTTTGGATTGATTAATAGTGATGGAATTCAGGGGTCGGCAGTTGGTTCTGTTGTAATGTCCTTGCTTTTGGGACCTGTAATTGCTATTGTTGGAAAACCTTTAGGAAAAATTCTTGAATAGTTAAGGCAGGAAATCAGAATGGAAAAAGAACCTTTTTATAAAGATGGATTACACTTTGAATGTCAGCGATGTTCTTTTTGTTGTGGTCATTCACCGGGGTTTGTATACCTTTCAAAACGAGATTTAGATACTTTATGTGCTCATTTTAAGATGGGGGTAAAGGAATTTTTTGAAAAGTATTGCAGATGGGCAGATTACTATTATGGTGATGAAGTAATTGCGTTGCAGGAAAAAAAGAATTATGACTGTATTCTTTGGGATAATGGTTGTTCTGCTTACGAGGCACGTCCTGTTCAGTGTTCCACATATCCTTTTTGGGCCTGGATGGTAAAAGATAAGGAAATGTGGGATGAATGTGCAAAAGACTGTCCTGGTATGAATAAAGGCAAACTTTGGACTTTTGAAGAAATTGAAAAAGACAGACAAGCTTATGTTCAGAATATTCCTTTGCGAAGAGCCGAAGTAGAAGAAATGATGAAAAACGAAAAATAGAAAATGATTATATAAAAAAACCGGCATGATGATTAAGATTTACATGCCGGTTTTTTATTGGATATGAAGACTTTTAGTTGAATCTTAAATCGTCGATACGTTTTGTTTTCTTTTCTGAGCGAGGAAGTTCTCCAATGCCTACAACTTCAACTTTTGGTGTCATGTTGTATTTGTTTTTGAATACATACTGAATGCCAAGAGAAACTTCAGTTCTGTCTGTTCCGCCTTCAACTTCTACATAAATTGTCATCTGGTCTTTTCCGTCCACATGTTCAATTTTTGCTCTGTATTCACTTGAAGTTCCTGGAACTGTTTTAATTACATCTTCAATTGTACTTGGGAAAATGATGTTTCCTTTAACTTTAACCATATCATCAGAGCGACCAAGAATCTGTGTAATTCTAGGATAAGTGCGGCCACAAGGACATTTTTCTGTAACAAAAGCGGCCAGGTCGTGGGTTCTAAAGCGGAATAATGGAGCTCCTTCTTTAACTAATGTTGTTAAAGTGATTTCACCAATTTCACCTTCTGGAACAGGTTTACCAGTCTGTGGATCAAGAATTTCAATATAAATGTAATCATCAAAAATATGCATTCCTGCATCAGATTTATCACAGTTTATACCAATACCAGGACCATAACATTCTGTAAGACCATAAATATCATAAAGTTCAATGCCAAGAATAGACTTAATACGATCACGCATTTTATCTCCCCAGCGTTCTGAACCAATTACACCTTTTTTAAGTTTGATATTTTTACCAATGTCACGAGCTTTTACCTGTTCTGCCAAAAGCAAAGCATAAGATGATGTAGCACAAATTACTGTAGAACCAAGGTCCTGCATCATCTGAAGCTGTTTTTCTGTATTTCCTGGTCCCATTGGAACAGCCATAGCACCAAGTTTTTCACAACCAGCCTGGAATCCAATGCCAGCAGTCCATAATCCGTATCCTGGAGTAATCTGAATGCGGTCTTTTTTACTAATACCGGCAAGTTCATAACAGCGGGCAAACATTGTAGCCCAGTCATCAACATCTTTTTGTGTATATGGAATAATTACAGGAGCACCTGTTGTACCTGAAGAAGAATGGATACGGATGATTTCTTCTTCTGGAACTGTTGCAAGTCCAAGAGGATAAGCATTTCTTAAATCCTGTTTGTCACAGAAAGGAACCAGGCGTTCAAAATCTTCCTGAGTTTTTATATCATCTGGATTAACATTTTTAAAACGTTCAGTGTAAAAAGGATTTCCAAATTCTTTTACTCTTTTAATCTGAGCACAAATCTGTTTAAGTTGTGTTTCATTCATTTTCATAAGCATCACCTTTGTTTTCTTGTTACTTTTAATAGTAACATATATGTAAATATATGTCAAAAAAAATAGGTTTAAATTAAAGAAAAATAACAATTTTCACACAGCGTCTTAGAGTAAAAGTACTACCGCTACAACGTGCCTACGAAGCTG
>SAMEA3663085__coassemble_334_pt1 | contig 21079 bp, 16 predicted proteins | sample SAMEA3663085__metabat2_low_PE_011 | metagenome-assembled genome bin SAMEA3663085 (sample SAMEA3663085) | pig gut metagenome | biome: pig gut; feature: pig-associated habitat; material: faeces | place: France | collected 2012
TTCGCCAAAGAGGTCTACGCTGATGTTTTCCGGAATATCCATAAAAATGCGCATGATGTTAGAAAGAAGTTCCGGTTCTTCTTCGGGCACAAGCTGACCGTACACTTCTTTTGGAAGAACGCCGTCCATCTTTTCGTTTTCCCGTTCTATGGCTTCCATTGCCTTTTTTACAAGGGTTGCCTTGTTTGCATCATCGGGTGCATCGTTGATTGTTGTGTAGTAAGCTTCTGGCGGAAGGTAAAAGCCGCAGTATTTGATTGAAATATCTTTTATGGATTTTTCGGCTCGTGTGCCTTTTGATTTATTGTATTCAGCTTCTATTTCTGCTTTGTGCTGTTTGTAAAGAATGTCTGCATAGCGGAGGAAGATGAGGCCTAAGATTGGCTGTCCGTATTTGTTTGCTGCTAAGTGGGCACCTGCACGAAGAACATCGGCGGCGTGCCAGAGGTTGTCTTTTAGGGTTTTGAGTTCTGAGTCGGTCATTAATGTATCCTGCACTTTTAGATTATTTCATTATAGCACGAAAAAGTGCGATTATATAAATTATATAGATAATATCATGTAAAAGTGACATTAAAAGGCATTGTTTGTTATTTTTCTTTAATTTAAACCTACATTTTTTTTTATTTTTTTCTTTTTCAATAGTATTTTTCGTTTTATACTAGTATATATGATTACATTAATTAATGATAACTGGACTTTCAGCGAATATTCTTTAGATGGAAAAATAAACAATGAAGATAAAAAAACAAATCTTCTAGAACCAGAGCAATTTTTTGACTTAGCAGAAAAACTTACATACACCCATATCGAACTCCCTCACGACTGGATGATTGGTCACACAAAGGAACTTTATAAAAACAGCGTTGGCTTCTATAAAAAGGAAATTATTTTTTCAGAAGATATATTTGACAGATATATTGCCCTTGCCTTTGAAGGTGTTTATATGAACTGCGGAGTATGGGTTAATAATCAATTGGCTGGAAAATGGAAATATGGATACAGTAATTTTGAATTTGATATTTCTTCACTTGTAAAAGCAGGAAAAAATGAAATTCTTGTAATTGCAGTTTATCAAAATTGTAATACCAGATGGTACAGTGGTGCAGGTATTTTCCGGGATGTAAATCTTATTAATTCACCTGCAACTCATCTTGTAACCGATGGCACATATTTTGTAGCTAAAAAAAATGATAGTGATAAAAATCTTTGGCAGATAAAACTTTCAACCGAAGTAGCAGAAAACTGCCAGGGCTCAAAAATACAGTTTTTCCTGAATGATAGTAAAACTAATTCTAACTTCTTCTCTTCCCCTTTAATTCAGTTAGAAAATACAAATCCTAAAAACAATCAGCAGGTTCAGTTACTCCAGTTTGAATATACGGTTGAAAATCCAAAAATATGGGATATTGAATCACCAGATTTTTATATCCTCAAAACCCAACTTTTTGATGACAATAATAATCTTCTTGATGAAACAAATCAGCATTGTGGATTTAAAACTATAGAATTCACCAGTGACAAAGGATTTTTCTTAAATGGTCGCCATGTCAAAATAAATGGAGCTTGTCATCATCACGACCAGGGAGCATTAGGATCTGCATTCCACAAAGAAGCTTTACGACGACAGTTTCAGAAATTAAAAGACATGGGTGTAAATGCAGTCAGATGTTCTCATAATCCTCCTCCACGGGCCTGGATGGATTTAGCAGATGAAATGGGGCTTATGATTGACGATGAAGCCTTTGATATGTGGGAACGCCCAAAAACAGATTTTGACTATGGAAATTATTTTAATTCATGTTGGGAAAAAGATGTTACAAACTGGGTTCGCAAAGACCGTAATCATCCAAGCCTTATAATGTGGTCTATTGGAAACGAAATTTATGATACTCATATTGGAAACGGATACGAAATTACGAAAAAACTTTATGATTGTGTTGTAAAAAATGATCCGGAAAGAGTTGCTCCCATTACTATTGCTTCCAATTATATGATGACAGAGGGAGCCCAAAATTGTGCCGGTCTTATTGATACTGTAGGATACAATTACCTGGAACGTCTTTACAAGGAACATCACAATAAATATCCTGACTGGAAAATTTATGGTTCAGAAACTGGTTCCACAGTACAGAGCCGTGGTATTTATCACTTCCCAGAAAGTTTAAAACTAGTTACTTTCAGCGATGGGCAATGTTCAACTTTGGGTAACTGTACAACACCTTGGGGGGCTCCTAATTCCCAGACAATTATTACCTGGGAACGCGATTGCAATTTTAGTGCAGGTCAGTTTATTTGGACAGGATGGGATTACATTGGAGAACCCACTCCATATCATACAAAAAGTTCTTATTTTGGCCAGATTGATACCGCTGGTTTTCCTAAAGACACATTCTGGCTGTATAAATCTGAATGGGGTGGAAAAAATATGGCTCCATTTGTTCATCTCTTGCCTTACTGGGACTGGAATGAAGGTCAAATTATTGATGTAAAAGCCTATTCAAATGCTGCTGCCATTGAACTTTTCTTTAACGGGAAATCCCTTGGATTACAAAAAATTGATCACGAAAAATCCCTTGAACCTTTTGGTCGCTGGCAATTGGAATATCATAAAGGTGAAATAAAAGCCCTTGCTTATGATGAAAATGGAAAAGTTGTAGCAGAAGATATGAAAAAATCTTTTGGTGATCCTGCAAGAATTTTACTTGAACCAGAAGCAGGTGATTATGGCAAACTTCATTTTATAGATATTATGACTTGCGACAAAGATGGCACTCTGGTTGAAAACGCAAGAAACTACATCACTTTAAGAGTTACAGGAGATGCAAAACTTATTGGAATGGATAACGGAGATTCTACAGACTACGAAGAATATCAGTCTGCAGACGGTATTACCCACACCCGAAAGCTTTTTTCAAATAGACTTGTGGCAATTATTAAAGAAAACAATAACTCTAAAGGCTTTACAGTCCATGCTGCAAGTAAAGAACTTCCAGATTTTGCAATACGTTTTCAAAAAGGAAAATGGGAAACTTGCCAGCCAGACAATAGTCTTAAACCACAGAAAGATTATATTCCAAGCCGAAAAATCGAAATAATAGCAGAAGGAAATACATCTCTTAATCAGACTAACAAGGAAATTAAAGTTACCTGTAAAGTTTTGCCTGAAAATGCATCATCAAAGGAAATTAACTGGAATCCTGTTTTAAAAGAATGCGTTTCCAGTAATTTTATTATAGTTTGTGACAAACAAGGAGAAGGTTCTGGAACTGAAACTGCCATTATCCGTGCAAATGGAGACGGAGAATGTATTCTTCGATGCACTGCCACAAATGGAACAAAGCTGGATGAAGTGCTTAGTGATTTAAATTTCTGTGTCAGTGGATTTGGAAATGCAAATCAGGATGCATATACTTTAATTGAAGCCTGCCGCTGTGATGGTTGGGACGAATCAAAAGGTAAACCTCCAATCTGTCTGGAAAGCGGCATTTCTACTAGAACCACAGGTCCAAACTGGGTTTCTTTTGATAAAGTTGATTTTGGCAAAGATGGCTCAGATTCCATTCACATTCCAATTTTCACTTTTGAAACTGAAGTGCCTGTAGAAGTATGGGATGGAAAGCCTGGCAACGGAACAACATACGAAGGTTCAGTTCCACCATCAAATGGCTCTGGAAAATGTCTTGGTAAATTTACTTACAAGCATGAATCAATTTATAATACTTATAATGAAAATATTTTTACTCTAAGCCGTCGTTTATTTGGAACTCATACAATTTCTGTTGTTTTCCCTCATGAATTGTACTTTAAAGGTTTCTATTTTGATAAAACTCCAAAAGCAACTGCAAAACTAAGTGCTTTAGATGCAGATGTAATTTCTGGCGACAGTTTTACAAAAACAGAGGAAGCTGTAGAAAAAATAGGCAATAATGTAAGTCTTGATTTTGGTAATATGAATTTTGAAAAACCAACCGAAGGAAAACTTACAATTTGCGGTAAATCAAATTCAGATAACAATACTATTAATGTAAAATGGTTTAGTGAAGATGGTTCTACAAGAACAGATGTTATTGAATTTCCCCATACACAAGATTATGAAGAAAAAACTTTCGAAATAAAACCAGTGTCAGGAAATCAGAAAGTAAGCTTTGTATTCTTGCCAGGAAGCAATTTTGATTTTAAGTGGTTCCGCTTTAATTAATTCTTGAACTTACAGAAATTCCATCACCGCATTTATAATAGTCGGTGTGGAATTCTGTATTTGCCTGTAAAAATTCAATATATTTTCTGATTTTTCGAACCAGACGCTTGGTGCTGTAATTATAAGTCAGGCTCATATCTTCTACCATACCGTGAAAAGAAAGATTATCTGTTATGATTACCCCACCAGGAGCCAGATTTTCCTTGTACTTTTCAAAAAAATTGATATATTGAGCTTTTGCCCCATCAATAAAAATCAAATCAAATTTTTCATCACTCTGCCATTTAAGGGCATCAGCATAAACGGCATTAATTTTATCATCTAGTCCATGCTGATGAATATTGTCTTTAGCTTTAATGTGACGGTCTATATCTGATTCAACAGTTGTTACAAAAACCCCTTCTGAAGCTTGAGCAAACTTTATAGAAGAAAAGCCGATTGCAGTACCAATTTCCAGCACTTTTTTACAATTATGTTCTTTAATGTAAGTACAAATAAAATCACTGCTTTCATCCTGAGCAATAGGCACCCCATGAAGTTTTGCATAATTTTTAATATCAACTAATTCTTCCATGGGAGTAAGTATAGCGAATTAAAATAAAAAATGTAATATTATTAATTTTTTTCAAAAAATGTTCCGTTTTTTACAGTTTAAAACAATATTAACTATAAGAAATAATAAAAAGGAGAAATCTTAAATGGGCCAATTTAGTAAAAAATGGGAAGACCTGAATTTCAGTGATAATTACATTTTCTGCAAAGTTATGAGAGATGAAGATTTATGTAAACAATTTATAGAAATTCTTCTTCATCTTAAAATTGACAAAATAACATATTTAAATACAGAACAAATTATAGAAAATAATTATGAAAATAAAGGAATTAGATTAGATGTTCTACTGAAAGATTCTTCAAAGGTCATTAATTTAGAAATGCAAACAGGTGATTATGATGACCTTATTCTACGTTCCAGATACTATCAAAGTTCTGCTGATGTAAATACAGTTCCAAGAAGATCAAGATTTAAAGATTTAAAAGAAAATTATGTTGTATTTATCTGTAAAGATGATCCTTTTGGATACGGTCTTCCCTGCTATACAAAAAAAACAATTTTTAAAGAAAATCCACAAATTTCTTATGATGACAAAACTCATAATGTTTTTTATAATTCAAGTGCCTACTCAAAAGTAGAAGATAAAGAAATTCGAAGCGTACTTGAGTTTATTTATAAACTAAAAGCAAATTCTGCCTTTACAAAACAGCTAGAAGCTTCTGTAGATATAGCTAAACAAAAAGGCACAATGAAGGATGAATACATGTATTTTCAAGACATACTAGAAGATGAAAAAGAACAGGCAAGAGAATTAGGTCATTCTGAAGGATTAGCAGCAGGTTTAGCCGAAGGTAAGGCAAAAGGGCTTGCTGAAGGACAATATTCAAATAAAATTGAAACAGCAAAACGAATGCTCAATGAAAATTGTAACATAGACTTTATTATGAAAATTACAAGTTTATCTAAAGAAAAAATTCTTTCACTAGTTTAATTTATTTTTACTCTTTTATAGTAACATAATCAGTACAAATCTAGGAAACAGGTCTTTTATCAATGTCTACCAGATATCATTTATTTTTGGTTCCATCTTTGTTTTCAACCTCGACGGTATTAATTATAAGTACTTCTTTGAGCAAACTGAACTGCACCCCAATTATTGGACACTTTAACTAGGCTGATTTTAAGGACTGATTCCTAAATTGTAAAGGGGTCTGTCCTTTTAATTTAACCTTAATTCTTTGATGATCCTGGTGTGATTCCAAAAATCAAAGCTGTTTTCATTTACAACTTTTATCTTGAACTCATTTGAGTATTTAGATATAAAAAAATGCACTTCCTAAACTTGAACTTTATCTATCCAACTTTAGAGGTGCACTTCCATTTATCCCTGTCACCTTTGTCAGAACCATAGAAAAAATAAAGGCACTTCGTTCAAACACGAAGTGCCTTTATCAACGCAAAATTAACTCATAATTCTGCATTCTTAATTTATAATTAGATTATACCAATCCCTGAGCAATCATTGCTTCAGCTACTTTTACGAAACCTGCAATGTTAGCACCAGCCTGGTAGTTAACGTATTCACCATCAACAAGGCCGAAGCGTTTTGCTGTGTTAAGACAGTTATCATGGATGTTACACATGATGCTGTCAAGTTTAGCGTCAACTTCTGCAGCAGACCAAGAAAGGCGTTCTGAGTTCTGAGACATTTCAAGACCAGAGGTTGCAACACCACCAGCGTTTGAAGCTTTTCCTGGTGCATACATGATTTTTGCAGCCTGGAATTTAGCAACAGCAGCGTTATCAGAAGGCATGTTAGCACCTTCAGCAACAAGTTTAACACCGTTCTTCAAGAGCATTTCTGCATCAGCTTCAAGAAGTTCGTTCTGTGTAGCACATGGGAATGCACAATCACATTTAACTTCCCAAACTTTTTTGCCTTCAAAATATTTTGCAGATGGGAACTGTTTAGCATATTCAGAAATACGACCGCGTTTAACACATTTAAGTTCTTTAACCCAGTCAAGTTTTTCCTGTGTAATACCATCAGCATCGTAGATGTATCCGTTTGAGTCAGAAAGTGTAACAACTTTTGCACCAAGATGAATAAGTTTTTCAGCAGCATACTGAGCAACGTTTCCAGAACCAGAAACTACACAAGTCTTTCCTTTGAAATCCTGACCTTTAACTTTGAGCATTTCACGAGCAAAGTAGATAAGACCATAACCAGTAGCTTCTGTACGAATTAAAGAACCACCGAATGTAAGACCTTTACCTGTCAAAACTCCAGTATATTCATCACGGATTCTCTTGTACTGACCAAAGAGATAACCGATTTCACGTCCACCAACGTTTTTATCACCTGCTGGAACGTCAACGTCAGCACCAATGTGACGATAAAGCTCTGTCATGAATGACTGGCAGAAACGCATAACTTCTTTGTCTGATTTTCCATGTGGATCGAAGTCAGAACCACCTTTACCACCACCCATTGGGAGAGTTGTAAGAGAGTTCTTCAAAACCTGTTCAAAACCTAAGAATTTCAAAACTGAAAGGTTTACTTCTTTAGAGAAACGGAGTCCTCCTTTGTAAGGTCCGATCGCTGAGTTGAACTGAACACGGTATCCGCGGTTAACGTGGTAGTTACCTGCATCATCCATCCAAGGTACACGGAACATAATTACACGTTCTGGTTCTACCATTCTTTCCAAAATTGCATTTGGTTCCAATTCTGGCATCTGATCTACAGCTGGTTCAAGAGTTGTAAGTACTTCTTCTACGGCCTGAAGAAATTCAGGTTCATTTGCATTTTTAGCTTTTACTTCTTCCCAAATACGGTTTACGTAAGCATTTTTCATTTATTGACTCCTTGAATACACAAATACTTGTATATTTATGCATTACTATAGAATAAATATACCACATTTAGTGTTTCTCTGAAAAGAATTTTTATTAAAAAAAATTAATTTTTTTAATAATATTTAATTTTTTTTTATTACCTTTCATAAACTTTTCTTCCATCTATAAACAAAGCATGAACTTTACCTGTTAATGTTTTGCCATTAAATGGAGTAAATTTACCCTTACTACAGAACATAGATGAATCTACAACCCATTCTTCATCTGGATCAATCAACGTTAAATCTGCATCATAACCATTCCTTAAAAGACCTTTTTGAAGTCCAAGAATTTTTGCTGGAGCCGCAGACATCAACTGACTAAGTCGTCGTGGATTAAAATGATTGTCTTTCACAAGCACTGTATTACAAACTGCATAAGAGACTTCTAACCCTGTAAAACCTGGACTGCCATTTTTCTTATCTTCTTCAGTATGTGGCGCATGATCTGTAGAAATAACATCTACTGTTCCATCTCGAAGTGCTTCAATCAGATACATTCTATCTTCTTCACTTCTTAATGGTGGATTAACGATATTATGAATATTTTCTTCATCTGTTCCACTTAATCCTATATGATGAGGAGTAGCTTCACAAGTAACCATTAATGGACTATAGAATTCTTCTTTTGCAGCACGAATTGCATCAATTGAATTTGCTGTACTTACATGACACACATGAATTCTACAATGAGCTTCTTTTGCAAGCATTAAATTTCTGATAGTTGCGGAATCTTCTGCAAGTGCAAGATATTCATTTGCTTTTGTAATACTTTCGAATGTTCCCTCTGCTCTAAGAGGTTTTGCAGCTTTTCCTAAAGATTCATCTTCACAGTGACAGGCTACAATGATATCTTTTTCGCCAGCAACTTTCATTGCAGAAAGCATAACATCAGCTTTTAACACATCCTTCCCATCTTCTGAAATTACGGGTATATATGTTTTATTTAAATCCTTAAGATGACTAATATCTTCATCAGCAAAATCTTTTGTAATACTAACAGTTTGAAAAAGATGGGTAAGTCCAATCTGTTCAGCCTCTTTTTCAATTCCCATTGCCATCATCATAGAAGATACAACGGGTTTTGTATTTGGCATTGCAACAATTGTACCAAATCCCCCTGCGGCTGCTGCATGTAAACCAGAATTCAAATCCTCTTTTTGAGTTAATCCTGGATAACGCAAATGTACATGCATATCAATAAAGGCAGGGGTAATTGTTAATCCTCTGGCATCATACAGATCCAGTTTAGAATTCATTTCACAGCCATCTTCTGCAAGAACTGAATGTGCCAAAGTTGAAGCTGTTTCTGGTGATGTAAAATACCCCTGAAAAACAGCACGGATTTTTCCATCTTCTACAAGAACTGCCCCCGGACAATCCATTGTTTCATCAAGCAATCGAGCATTATAAATAAGAGTTGCTTTTGTCATTATTTTTCACTACCTGCAAGATATAAAGTATCACAATATTCACATTTATAAATACCTTTTGATTTATCTGAAAGAATAAACGTTGGTTTTACATAATGTTCAGTTTGTGTAATGCAGCGTGGATTTTTACAATTGAAAACCCCCTGAACTTTTGCTGGCAATTCCATTGTGATTTTTCGAACAATTACTTCATTTTCAATAACATTTACACAAATATTTGGATCAATGAATCCCAATACTGAATAATCAATGTTGATAATATTATCGATTTTGATAATATCCTTTTTTCCAGATTTTTCTGAAGGAACATTCTGAATCAAGCAAGAAGTAAAAGGTGCTTTATCAAGACCGAGCCACTGATAAATCTTCCAACCCGAACCGGCACGAATATGATCAATTACAAGACCATTTTTTATTGTAGTAACATTTAACATCTTTTTTCCTCACTTAATTTAGATTGAACCTGTTAATTTTGCAATTAATGCCATACGGGCATACATACCATATTTAACCTGTTTGAAATATGCTGCTCTTGGATCATCATCAATATCTGGGGTAATTTCATTTACACGTGGAAGAGGATGAAGAATTATCATATTTTTGCGGGCAAGTTTCATTTTTTCTGCATCCAGAATGTAGCTGTCTTTCAGGCGGATATAATCCTGTTCATTGAAGAAGCGCTCTTTCTGAACTCGAGTCATATACAAAACATCAAGTTCGCCCATTACTTCATCAAGACTTTCTACAATTTCATATTTAACACCAGCAGGCTCAAGAACATTTTGAATCAAATAATCTGGTACAGTAAGTTCTTTTGGACTAATAAAGATGAACTTATTACCCTTAAAATGGCGTAATGCTTCAGCAAGAGAATGAACTGTTCGACCAAACTTTAAGTCTCCACAAAAACCAACAGTGTGATTTTCCAATCCACCAAGCAACTGACGGATTGTTACAAGGTCGGTCAAAGTCTGAGTTGGATGATAGTGACCACCGTCTCCCGCATTTATGATTGGACATGCAGAATATTTACTTGCTAAAAGGGCAGCCCCCTCTTTTGGTGTTCGCATTGCAATTACATCTGCGTAACTTGATACAACACGAATTGTATCTGCTAAAGTTTCCCCTTTTGATGTAGAAGTGTTATTTGCATCAGAGAAACCTTCAACTGATCCACCTAAACGGAGCATTGCAGCTTCAAAAGAAAGTCTTGTCCTAGTGCTTGGCTCAAAAAAAAGTGTCGCAAGAATTTTCCCGCGACACACATCATTAAAAGATTTAGGATCAACAATAATCTGTTCAGCCAATGAACAAATTTCTTCAATTTCTGATACAGTTAAATCATCAGGCTGTATTAAATGACGACCAGTTAGCATTTCATTTCCTCTCTAAGAATTTTTACTATTATAGCAAAAAAACATAGATAATGGGAATAAAAAAAAGAGCAACATCAAAAAAATGCTGCTCCTTTATAAATCCCTACGCCTGTAAAGAAGTTAGTCCCACGCTGACGCGTGCTTACCTAGTTTGCTTCGCAAACTAGCCCGTAACTTCTTTACGCCTGTAAAGAAGTTACGGCAACTGTGGCTACTATATCTTCTACGTTACATCCGCGACTCAAGTCATTTAATGGTTTTGCAAAGCCCTGGCAGATTGGACCAATTGCCATCCATCCGCCCATACGCTGACAGATTTTGTATCCAATGTTTCCAGCATTAATGTTAGGGAAAATGAATACGTTTGCATGACCTGCAACTTTTGAACCTGGAGCTTTAAGTTCTCCAACTTCTGGAGCAATAGCAGCATCAAACTGGAATTCTCCATCCAAAGCTAAATCTGGAGCTGCAGCTTTTGCAAGTTCTGTTGCTTTCTGAACTTTTGTTACAGTGTCATAGAATTTAGCATCATTTCCAGAACCTTTTGTAGAGAATGAAAGCATTGCTACCCGTGGTTCTATACCTGCAATTTTCTTTGCAGTCTCTGCAGAAGCAATTGCAATATCAGAAAGCTCTTCAGCACTTGGTTCAATATTAATAGCACAGTCACCGAATACTGAAACACCTTCTTTGATATATGGGTTTCCACATTCTGGAGCAACCATGATAAAACAAGAAGAAACTGTTTTGAATCCTGGAGCTGTTTTAATTACCTGTAAACCAGGGCGAAGTGTATTTGCAGTTGAGTGACATGCACCAGAAACAAAACCATCTGCATCACCTGCTTTAAGAATAAGAGCACCATACATAGTGTGATCTTTTAAAATTGCTGCTTTAGCTGCTGCTACATCTGCATATTCAGGTGCACCAGTCTTTTTGTTGATTTTTCCTTCGCGAGCTTTATATAAAAGTTCTGCATATTTGTCAGCATTAGGGTCTTTTGCTGGGTCAACAATTGTTACACCACTTAAATCTGCATTTGAACCACTAGCTTTAATATCGTCGTCAGAACCAATAAGAATGATTTTGGCGATTCCGTCTTTTACGATTTTTGATGCTGCTTCTACAACACGTTTATCTTCACCTTCGCAAAGAACGATTGTTTTGTTTGCAGCCTTTGCTTTGTTTAATAATTCATCAACAAATGCCATTTTATGCCTCTAAAAATAAAATTGAATGGTTCAATTATAACGCATGGGGGAAAAAGAGAAAAGAAGAAGTCTTTATTTTTAGCCCCTGCATTTTATTTATGTTTGATTTTTATTATAATTGGGAGTACCTTGTTCTTTTTGGGTGCTTCCATTTTTACACTAAAGTCGATTGCATTTTTGCTGAAGGTTGTATCAGATGGAGAAACAACAATATCTTCTCCAATTGCATTTTTTACTGCAGTATACAAATCAAAATCACGCACACTGTTTCCTGCAACATCTTCATAAGCTTCCATTATCTGTTCTATATCCAGCTCTTCCAGAGAATACAAAACTATAAGGTAATCTGTGCCAGGAACATCATCCAGTTTTACAGCCTGTGTTTCAGAAGGATACACAACAGTATTTTCCGAATAATCCAGAAGTGCACTTGTATTATTCAGAGGAAAAATCAGATTTGCTTTATTAGTGGTATTATCCGAAGCAAAAGCATAAACGAAACATGGCTTTTTATTTGTCATGTATAACTGGAACATAGTTGGATAACCATATGACTCTGTAGTTTCATAACAGTTATTCATAAACTGAACTTCCATATCTCTATCTTTTTTCCACAAAGGAAGGCTAAACTGGCCATTAAAAATCTGAACTTTTTTCACTGGCTTTGGCTGAGGTTTAGGTTGGGGTTTTGGTTCAGGTTGTGGCTCTGGCTCTGGAATTGGTTCTGGTTCGTAATACTGAATCACCTGATAAATGGAAGGACTCATTTCATAAGCCTGATACATATATTCTGCCAGATCATTGTAATTTACCCAAAGATAGCCACACCACCCCCAGTCGGTTCCCCAGCTATTCTGAATTAAAAAAGCACCGTCTTCTATTCCATTTGGATTTTGATGATTATCATCATAACCAATAATAAGCATGGCATGCCCACCTTCAGTTAAAGTACCGCTGGCATACCAGTCGCTGGAATCAGCCTTATGAAAAGACTTTGGATAATCTCTATAAGAAAACACAACAGGCTTCTTTTCTGAAAGACTTTTTTTAATCCTTTGAATTTTTGTGTAGTTTGAATCGTTGTAATAAATAAGCCTTGCATAGGAACCAATTTTATAAACAGGTTCATCATCATACATAGAAATATTAAAACGATTAAAATCTCTGTAGGTTTCTTCTGATTTTCTTTTTGGAACGCCATAATTTCTAAGATAAATAAGGGCATTTTCAACTACCATTCCATTATCTGCATTAATATCATGAGGATTACAGACTCTGAACAGATAATATGGAGAATAAACTTGTGCTGTAGTTTCATACTGATTATCTCTGCCATTCATAATTGACTCGCAGGTGGTCATGGCAGCATAAGTTGTTGACCATGCAACACAAGTTCCATAACTCCCCTGATCTCCTGGAGTTGGAGTATAATACATAAGACTTACAGCCTCTGGTAAATCATCATAGTCTCTTGTTACAAGATGAGCTTTTTCTGGGATTTTAAGATATGCTTCATCATCAAATAATAAGCCAGTTCCGTGATTTATCTGTTTTTTGCAGGAAAAAAACATGAGCCCCGCAATCAGCACTAATAATATTTTTTTCATCTGTTTCTAACCCCACGAACACCAATTACATCATCAGAAAAATCTGCAGTTACAGCCAGTTTTGCAGAAGCTTTACAGTGTTCTGGCTGAACATCCCAGGCACCACCTTTTGCAATATGATACTTTTCTTTTTCCACATCGTTGCACCATTCCCACACAAGACCATAAACATCATAAAGTCCATAACTGTTTGGCTGCTTTTTGCAACATTCCTGAAGTTCACCGTTACTGTTGCTAAGATTCCAGCTTTCTCTTGCAATTCCATTTTCTGGAGCCACAGCGAAACTTTTCCATTCCACCACAGTTGGCATACGCCATCCATTTTTTGTAAGGTCAATTTTAATATTGTGTTTGTCAGTCAAATCGTAAACTGGTTCCAGATTTTCCTTCAAACTTAACTTATTAAAGAACTGGGCGCAATCATACCAGGAAACATTTGTTATAGGATAATTATCCTCCGACTCTTCATAAGCAGACTCCATAATGGCCTTGTACTGGGCTTTAGTAACAGGAGAAACTGCCACATATAAATCAGAAGATATTCCTGCAATTTCAGCTGGTAAAAGACTCTTCTTTATGGCTTTATATTCTTCTTCCTGTTCCTGTTTTTTCATTTCTGCAAAGGCTGCTGCAGCTTCTTTTTGTTCTGCAATAGCAGCGGCTTTTTCTTCTTTCCGTTCTTCCATTTTTTCAGAAATGGCATTTTTCTTTTCTTCCAAGGCTTCTTTTCCTTGTCTGTATTTAATGGAAACAGTTTCTTTTACTTTACCAGAACTGTTTTTTACAAAATTAACAGTACTTTCAGTTCCAGAACTGATTTTTGAACCAGCCAGAGAAATAAACTGTTTGCCTTCTGTTGTAAGAGTAAGGAAAAGTCCTGTAATTACTACCAGAAGCACAACAAACAGAATTACACAAATGCGGATTACCTTTGAATAATCAGTTTTATCATCAATATAAACAGGAGGAATTTCATTTACACTAGGACTTGATTTGCCATTGAGGTAGATTTCTTCCATAATTGTGCTGCTGGAAACTGGAGTCTGCATATCTTTTGTTGAAGAACGAACTTCTTTTGTAACAGCTGTAACAACCTGCGAAAAACTATAACCTGGCTTTCCAATCCAGTTCAACAAAGCCTGGGTAAATGGAGAGTGATCTCCGTCCCCATCATCTGCAGTTTTACCAGAAGCACAGGCATAAAAAATAACACTTTGAGCAACTTCACTTGTACTTACAGTAGTTAATCCACGGCTGCTACCCTTTGTCTTTTTAAGAGGATTGTTTCTACAGGCATCCATAAGAATAATTACCTGCTTACATCCACTTTCACAAGTATCTGTAACAACATCATTTAAATTAACAGCATGTCTTTTTAAATCAGTTTCATCTTTAATATTGGAAGTAACTGGCAACAGAAAACTACCTTCATCAGTTCCAATTCCATGTCCAGAATAATACAATAATCCTAAATCTGCATTTTTTGCTTTTGAGTAAAACTTCCTAAGTTCCTCATCCATTGTTTCTGTGTCTGCATCAAGCACTAAAGTTACCGAAAATCCCAGTTCCTTTAATTTACTTTCCATTGCTTTTGCATCCTTTATAGGATTTTCCAATTTAGAATTTTTATAACTGGCATTTCCAAATACAAGAGCAACCTTTGAACCAGACTGAGTAAAACCTGCAGTTACACAGAGCAATGCCAAAATAAAACTTAATATTAATTTTTTATTTTTTAGTACCATGTGTATTCTCCATATTTTTCTCTTAAACGATCATAAGCCTCTGCTGCTTTTGAGTTAGAAGAATAAGCATAACCATAGAACTGCATTGCATAATAAATATCTTTATAAGTTCCATAGCCGTTTTCATAACACATACCAAGAGCAAAACAAGCATCATAATACTGATCGTTATATTTTCTTGCATTGTAAGTTCTGTAAAACCAAGAATAAGCAGTAGAATAATTTTTCCATTCGTTCCAATAAATAAGACCAATTTCGTAAGCCATATCACCAGTTTCATAACCAGCATTATAAAGTGACTTATAATAATCTATTGCTTTTTCATATTCCCCGTTATCCGAGTAATATTCAGCAAGTGCAAGAGTAGCATCGTTATTTTTTAATGAAGAAGCCTTTTTCATCCAATACAAATAATCTGCAGTACTAATTCCATAATAATTTGCAAGGCTCATCATATAATTGCTGTCCCCTTTAAGTCCCAGTTCCAGTGCCTGACGATAATAAGAATCTGCCTTCTCATAATTTGAATCAAAATAATATTCGCTCAAGAATTTTGCAGACTGCTGGCGGATAATTTTAATATCCCTTTCACGTTCTGCAATTTTATTTTTATATTTTTTTGAAAGCTCAGAATTTCCCGTATTTTCATAAGTAACCTGAAGATTTCTCCAATCTACCAGCTGAGTTTCTTCCAGACAATTTTTATTGTCCACTACCATATCACACCAGTATGCAGCCTGAATTACATCTTTAGAAAGGTGAGCCGCTCCTTTATCATAAAAACCAACCATTGCCCACTGAGCACGAAGCAAACCTTCATCACCAGCCTCCCTAATCCACTGGTAACCATCTACAATTTCTGGTTCCAGGAATCTGATGCAGGCTTTTCCATAATAATATTTGGCTTCTGAATCAGTAATTACATATTCTTCTTCCAGGGCTTCTTTCAAATATTGTCTGCTACAATAACCAGACAATCCGTGATAGTTAACTTTATTCCATTCTTCCCCTTCTTCCAGAAGAATTACAGTTTCACCCTCAATAAGACGCATAATTTCATCAGCTTCACGGGAAGGTTCCTGGCGTAAAATGAGGCGGTCACCATCCCCTGTATAAACTTTCTGATAAACATACTTTACTGTTGTCACCTTTCTTAATAGGAAAGGAATACTAGAAATTATTCCCGCCCCTGCAAGTAAACAAATAAAGAAAATAATCTGTTTTTTCGAAATTATTGATTTTAATGGTTTTGGATTTTTAAAAATAAAACTGCGGAATTTTGGTTCAAAACCACTTATTTCATTATTATTGATAACAAGAATCTGGCATTTTTTTTCTTTGCACAATTCTTTTACAGTCTTGTCTTCTATTACTATTGAAGGAGAACAACACTCTTTCTGAAAATATATGATTTTTGCACCGGTAGCTGGAGCATCATTTCTTTTGTCATAATTTTTCAGATATTGAATAAGACTTTGATCAGAAATTTTGTTAAGACAATTATTAAAATCTTTTGCAAGAGAAAAATTATTCAAATCGGCAAAAATAATCTGTTCTGCCTTTTCAACTCCGTCACTGTCACTCTGGTCTTTAAGCTGACAAAACCCTAATTTAAGGTCCACATCTTTTTTAAAAGCATTTTCCCTTAAATCATAAATACATAAACGCAATTGCTACCAGAATCTGGCATTCTTAAAAAGCGTCACATCCTCCACAATAAGAAGGATTTCCTGCTGAACCATTAGAAGTAACCTCCACTCCTTATTTTAGCATATTTTTATTTTTCCACGATATTTATTTTGTCTACATCCAAAAGAAGGGAAAAGTTTTCTTTTAATCCTGCTGTGTATGTAATTTCAAATCCATCAGCCTGGGTCTGACTCATTATGATAAACTGAAATTCTTCACCTTTATTGTTTTTCCAGAACTCAATTGCCTTTTCTTTTCCCATTACAAAAAGGGCTGTAGAAAGAGCATCACCATATGCGCCAGACTCACACACAATTGTTACAGAAACAAGACCGTTATCCACAGGCATTCCTGTTTTTGGATCAATAATATGAATATATTTATTGCCGTCATCTGCAGTAAAAAAACGTTCATAACCGCCGCTGGTAATTACAGCACCTTCATAAATACTAACCCCAGCAATAATTCCTTCACCAACAGGATTCCTGATTCCAATATTCCATGGACTCCAATTTGGTTTATGGCCAAAGGTTTGAATATTTCCGCCTAAATCAATAATGCCATATCTAAGATTTTTATTTTTTAAATATTCAATAAGTCTGTCCCCAGCATACCCTTTTCCAATGCCGCCAAAGTCAAACATCATGCCAGAAGGGAACGCAATTTGATTTTCATCTCCAATTTCAACTTTTTTATAATCAGTTTTTTTAAGCAAATAAGATATTTCCTGAGGGTCCGGAACTTTATAAGAATCTGTTGTGAACCCCCAGACTTTTGTAACAGGATACAAACAAGGATTAAAAGCGCCATCAGTCTCATCAGCCATTTTTAGTGCCATAGAAGTTAAATCAAAAACCCCATCTGTTAAATCCGCACTGCATATTTGTGTTGATGATGATGGTGATGGGGACAGGGATAAATTGCAAGATTTTTCATTTAAAATATACACTTCGCTATTTTTATCTGTTGTAGAAATCTGAGCCTCAAAATCCTTAAAGAATTGTTCTACATCTTTTGTAACTTTTTTTGTGCCCTTTCCACCTACCACTTTAATTGTCATCCAAGTGTTCATGGCTTCAAAAGAAATATTTGCCTCTTCTTTTGTTGTACAGCTGAAACATAAAACTGATAATATTAATACACTAAAAAATCTGAAGTTTTTCAAGAAAGTTCCCCTTAGAGTTTTTCCATTTTTCAATCATTTTCTGATAATTTAAAAATACCTGACTTATTAAACTTTTTTCGTTATAAAACTTCAATCCTGCTACACACTGACTTAATGCAGAAACCGAAGTCATAATCATGGCTTTTGTAATACCACTCATAAGTGCCCCGTAAGTAGTTTTGATTTTCCACAAAGCAAAAATGATTTTCCCCTGAGGTTCAAAAAGGCTTGTTATTATTATAAAAACCCAAAGCATCATATATGGAAGAAACTTGATTTTTCTGCCACTTAATCTTTGCAAAACAAGGCATACAATCATAACCGGTAGCAGGATTTTCCAGGAATCTAGGGTAAATATGATGATGACAGCAAAAATTAAAGAAAGGAGTTTTGCCCATAAAAGAATTTTTGAACTTGTTTTTACAGATGCAGCTGATAAGGGAAGCTGCTCTAAAACCGGCGCTGTGGGTGGGAGAGGGAGGGCGTACTTAATTGCGGCAGTTACAATACCAGAAAGCACACTAAATAAAAGCATTGGTCCCAGCAATACTAAAGTGCCTTGTCCTAAATAAATGCGGCACAATTCAATTTGAACAACCGCACTTGCCCCAGCCCCCGCCACAGAAATTCCAAAGAAACTAACATACCTGTTAGAATTTGCGGTTGTTTCTTCTTTCTTTCCACTGGCAAAAAGTCCATCTACATGAAACAAAACATACATCACAAATCCGCTGATTACAGACTGCATTAAGCTGATAAAAAAGAAAGGTGTAAATAAAGTGCCTCCCATCATACTGGAACAAAAAGCCTTTATAAAAAGCAACATTGCAAAAGACAGTGGGGACAGGGATAAACCCATTAAAACCGCCACATTTGCAAGCCCTAATCTAAAAAAAGGTACAATACGGGGAATAAAAAGTTCTGCATAGGAAAAAAGAAGAGTCAAAGCCCCAAGCCAGGCTACCAGATTTTTTTCTGATTCAATTTTTTTACTGAGCCACTGCATCAAAATCACTCTCCTTTTGAATAACAGTAACCATTACTTTATTTGGCAGGCAAACTAAAGTTGTTCCCCATCCTTGATTCACGCAGGTTTTATTTGGACAAGGGGAATCTAAAATACAAACCTTGCGATTTTCAATGTGGATTGTGGTTTTTCCAAGTTCTCCTTCTACAGTAAAATCCCCGTCTGCATTAAGTGCATATTCATAGGTGCCTTTTGATGTCTGTACCTGAACCAAGTCGCCGCCTGAAGCTTCTTTTGCTGATTTAAAACAAAAAACCACGCCGGCAGCAAGTACCAGCGCGATTATAATAAAATCCAGAGGTTTTATGTTTTTAAATGCAGATTTAAAGAACTTCCCTTTATTTGCCATATTCTAATTATAGTAAATAAAGAGATTCCCGTCATCCAGAACACCCTCCCACGTCATTCTGAACTTGATTAAAAATCTACTCAAATGTTTTTACCACTTCTTTCAATAAATCAACAATTTCCAGATGCTGAGGACAATGACCTTCGCAGGCACGGCATTGAACACATTCAGCTGGAGCTCCACCCTTTTTCTTTTCTTCGTTGTAGTGCCATTTAAAACTGTCTACACCATAACGTTTTGACTCATTATAAATTTCAAAATACCGAGGAATATTAATAGACTGAGGACATCCATCTGTACAATAACGGCAGGCTGTACAAGGAATTGCAATTGTAGATTTGATTAATTCGGTTGCTTTTTTAACTGCTTCTCGTTCTTTATCATCAAGAGGTTTAAAATCTTTCATGTAAGACATATTGTCTTTAAGCTGTTCCATATTGCTCATACCAGAAAGAACAACAAGAATATTATCCAGGCTTGCTGCATAGCGAACAGCCCAAGAAGCAACACTTGCATCAGGATTCACATCTTTGAAAATCTTCTTTGCATCATCCATTACATTTGCAAGACTTCCACCTTTTATTGGTTCCATAATTGCAACCTGAACCCCATGTTTCATTGCAACTTCATAACATTTTCGGGCCTGAACATTATCGCTTTCCCAATCAATATAGTTAATCTGCAACTGAACCAATTCTACTTCTGGATGATCGTTTAATATTTCTTCCAATTTTTCTGCGCTGTCATGAAAGCTAAAACCTGGATGTTTAATTTTTCCTTCAGCTTTCATTTTCTGCATCCATTCAAAACCGTGAAATTTCTGTGCCGATTTGTAATTTCCATCACCTAAAGCATGCATAAAATAATAGTCAAAATATTCAATACCACATTTTTTAAGCTGTTCATTAAAAATACGGTCCAAATCACCTTCTTCTTTCAGCTCCCAAACAGGCATTTTTGAAGTAACCTGAAATTTTTCTCTAGGATATCTTTTTGCAACAAGTTCACCAAAAGCTCTTTCACTGTGTCCCCCGTGATAAACCCATGCTGTATCAAAATAAGTAAAGCCTTCTGCCATGTAGGCATCAACCATTTCTTTTGTTTTTTCTAAATCAATATTTCCCCATTCTTTATTGTCTGCATAAGGAAGGCGCATAAGCCCAAATCCCAATTTCTTCATCATTTCCTCCATACTTTATTATGTTCAATTTTAATTATATCTTATTCAAACCCTGGGCCCGGAAGGGGCAGAATTTATAAAACACATCCCCGCCTTCAAAAAAAATGCACCTCTTAACATTGAACTTTATTTGTCCAACTTTAGGGGTGCACTTCATAATTAATTTAATTAAAATCCAGGCTTTTTTTATTATTTTTCAGCATCAGTAAAAACTGATTCATCTTCATAATTTGCAATAAAATCCTGAACATCAGCAGAATCAAGAATAATTCCATATTCTTCTCCGCCTTTTATATCAGCACTTAAAGTTTTGAAGTCTGCGTAAGAAACTACTTTTCCACCCAAACTAGCTTTATCTGCAGCTCTAGAAAAGCCGCCTGCATATTTAATATAAATTTCAGCCATAGTATTTCCTCTAAAAACTAGTGATAATTTATTATACTACATTATTATAGATTTAGTAGCATTTTATCCAAGAATTTTTTCTCCGAAAAAATCAATTCCGAATTCCTAATTCCGCATTACAGCGAATTAATTGTTCTTTCAATTCTTGCCAAACATTTAGCTTCCCCAAGAACCAGGATTGAACCGATTAATGGAGGAGAAACACGGCTTCCTGTAACTGCCATACGGATTGGCATCATAA
>SAMEA3663085__coassemble_335_pt1 | contig 20975 bp, 21 predicted proteins | sample SAMEA3663085__metabat2_low_PE_011 | metagenome-assembled genome bin SAMEA3663085 (sample SAMEA3663085) | pig gut metagenome | biome: pig gut; feature: pig-associated habitat; material: faeces | place: France | collected 2012
CATGACTAAGGATAGCATTATTACCAGTATATACCCCGCTCCAATCCGGACCACGATGTCTAATTTTTTTAGACATTTCCAGTACCTGATTGCGTAATTCTTCCTTTAAGCCTTCATTAATTGGCTGACTTCCTGAGTTAAGATCAAATGCACCTACAAATCCACACATGCCTAATATGGCAAAAACCGTTAAAAAATCGATTTTACCGCTGTAAAATCGATTTTAGGTTTTTACCAGAAATCGGCACTGCGGTAAATAGGAGATTCGTTAAGAAAAAACTTTTCATCAGAAAAGTTTTTTTAGAATCTTCCAAATTCTTTAATGGAATTTGCATTCCTCCTATTCAAAAAATAAAAAAAAGAGGTCGTAGATATATCCTGGGGATACAACTATCCCAAAAATATATCTACGACCTCTTTGCCGTTGTTTATTATAATAATACTTTTAATTCCTTAATGCAAGTGGATACAACAATTTAACAGTAATCATAAAGAATTGTTTCTGATATTATTTTTTCTGGAATTTAATTTCTCCGTTTTTAGAAGAACTCTTTATTACAAGAATATTATCATTCAATTCATAACTGTCTGCATAAGAAAGAATTTCAAGAAACTTGTCTTCAAAAGTCATTTCTGGTTCTGGTCCCATCATTCGTGTACTGGCAAAACCATCAGTTTTTACGGTACCATTTTTCAATTTGATTGTACCATTAAAAAGATTAACTCCAGAATTACCATATACTTTTAGTCCACCCATTTCATTTTCAAAACCAATAAATGCTTCATCATTTGTATATGTTTCTCCATCCTGAACTAACGAAACTGCTTTCCATTCACCATCTAAAGCTTTTGTTTCTTTGCAGCCTGTAAATAAAAAAGGAAGTGCTGCCGCTAATACTAAAATTAATTTTTTCATTTTTTTTGTACTCCTAGTATATATTTAATCTTTAAGTATTTATTAGTATAACCTCTTAATTATGAAAATAGTTACATTTTAATCCTTGCAGAAACAATTGATGATAAGGGAATATTGTCTATTTCAGACTGAAAGCACTCATCTGCTCAGTCATACTTTCTACTGCCTGCTGGTTGGCTTTTACCATTGAATCAATGCGGTCAATAACTTCTTGCATTGCAACGGAAGCTGTATTTCCTTCTTTAATGGCGTCAAGCATAACTTTTGTACTTTCTACTGAAGCTTTCATGCTTGTTCCAACTTTATTTGCAAGATCATTTTGAGCAGTAACAAGTTCTTTAATGCGCTGAGTACCGGCTTCAACATTCTGTGTTGATTTAAGGTTGTCCTGAGCACCCTGTTCCTGTTCTTTCATAGCCTGTGTAATATTCTGGATAAGGTCTGTGTTCTGTGTTACACCTGATTCAATCTGTCGGAATGTAGTATTTGTATGTTCAATTGACTGAACTCCAATTTCAATTTGACGTACCATGTCATTTACGTAGTCGCTGATTTTCTTTGAACTGTCTTGAGAAGAGGTTGCAAGTGAGCGAACTTCTTCTGCAACAACAGCAAAACCTTTACCAGCTTCACCAGCATGGGCAGCTTCGATAGCAGCATTCATGGCAAGAAGATTTGTCTGGCTTGCAATTCCCTGAAGGTATCTAATAATATCACGAACCTGTGCAGAAGATTCACTGATTGATTTAATCTGTTTTGAAGCTTCGTTCAAAGATTTACTACCAGCTGAACATGATTCCGAAAGCTGTATTGAAAGAGCATCAGCTTTTTGTGTCATGCCTGAAACAGAAGTAATATTTTCAGCCATTTCATAAATTGCACTTGAACTTTCTTTTGTAGCATCAGAGTTCTGAACTGCATGTTCATCAATGTTTTTAAGGGTTTCAAGCAGCTGACTGATACATTTTTCAGAATCTAGAATTTCGTAGTTCTGTTTTCCACCTTCTTCAGAAATCTTTGCAAGAATCTGAGTCATTTTTTCAAGGGAATCCTTGGCCGTATTTGCAATCAGTGTAAGTTCAGCAGCAGAATTACTTACTACATTACTTTCTTTTCTGAGTCCAGAAAGCATGGAAGTAAGTTTATCGATAAGTGCATTTACGCTGCTTCCAAGTACACCAAAATCATCGAACATTTCAATATCGATACGAGAAGTAAGTGTTCCAGTCTGAAGGTTTTCAATAATTGCAGTAGAAGATTTAATTCGGGAATTAAGTCCTTTATTCAGAATATTGTATACAGATCCACCAAGTATGCAGGATACTATTCCCATAAGAATGGAGCCTATAATATATGGAGTAAGGTACTGAGCTGCATAGTTGATAATAATTCCATAACCGATACAAAAAATATTATAAGTTACAAAAAGAGCTGCAGAAAAAGATACATAAAATAATGAGCGGGAAATGTTCATTGTGCATTTATCACGTTCAAGGTTATTGATGTGAAGCATTTTTCTATATTTAGTCAGTGTTTCATTCATGATGTAAACCATGAAAAGTGATTCAAGAAGACCAAATGTACATGACTGCAAGAAAACTACAATAATTCGAGAGGTTTCAAGAGGAAGAACACCTTTTATCATCTTGATAAGGGCACTGACCATATTTCCTGCAACAAAACCAATGACGATACCAATTACAGAAGTAAGGTTAATCTTACGGTAGATTTTAAGAGCTATGTCTTTTTCTTCTTCAGTAGGAACATAATTTTCTTTTTCAATTTTGTTGAAAAGATTAACGAAAGGCTTTGTAACAAAAAACATGATTAAAAGAATGATAGCAATAAGTCCGGTTGTAATGCCCATTGTAAGAGGAAGTCCAGGAAGCCATCTTTCTGGAGCCATGTGAATATAGCGAAGCTGAAAATAACTGAGGTACATTACACCAAAATAGGAACTTGGTACAAAGAAAAGAATAAAACGTTTAAAAATATTCATAAACTATTTCTCCATATATTAAATACTATTAAACAGTATAAAATAATATGTTGAATTTGTTAATAAAATAATTATTGTTTTGATTTTTTTGCTATAATAATATTATGTTAAATCAATTTTCACGTACAGAATTACTAATTGGCAAAGATGCCATGGAAACCTTAAACAAAGCACACATTGCAGTTTTTGGAATTGGGGGCGTTGGAGGCTATGTTGTAGAAGCCTTGGTTCGCTCTGGAATCCAGCATATTGATTTAATAGACAACGATACTGTGAGCCTTACAAATTTAAATCGGCAAATTATTGCTACACATTCTTCAGTTGGTAAATATAAGGTTGATGTAATGAAGGAACGAATTTTGGACATTAATCCTGCTGCAGAAGTTAATGTTTATAAATGTTTTTATTTACCAGAAACAAAAAATCAGTTTGATTTTAAAAAATATGATTACGTTGTGGATGCAATTGATACCGTTACTGCGAAAATTCAACTGATTATTCAGGCAAAAGAAGCTAAGACAAAAATCATATGTGCTATGGGTGCAGGAAACAAAATGGATCCAACCCAATTTGAAGTTACTGATATTTCAAAAACCAGTGTATGTCCATTAGCACGAGTAATGCGTCAGGAATGTAAAAAACGTGGAATTACAAATGTGAAGGTGGTTTACTCAAAAGAAAAAGCCATTGTACCAAAATATACAGAAGGTGCTGAATTAAAAGGCAATTCTCCTGCCCCTGGAAGCAACGCTTTTGTCCCTTCCACATTAGGATTAATTATTGCCAGTGAAATTATTAAAGATTTGATTAAATAATCACTAGGGTTATTTGTTATATCCTTTTAATAACAAAAATTAATTTTTTTGAGATTACATTCTGGACATAAGCCGGTAAATATCAAATTAAAGGAATTTACATTAAAGCCTTTTTTTGACATTTCGTCAGAAAAATTAGACGTTTCTACACGAACAGTCTCTGGAACATCATACATTTTGCCACATTTACTACAGTGAAAATGATAATGTTCATGAAGAATGCTATCATAATGATCAGAACCATTAGTAACACAGATTTTCTGAATTTCCCCAGTTTCTGTAAGAAATCCCAAATTTCTATATACAGTACCAAGACTGATATGTTCATCAATGGTTCTGGCTTTTTCATAAATTTCATCTGCAGTTGGATGCGAAAAATTATTCTTCATAATATCAAGAATAATCTTTCGCTGATTAGTATTTCTAACCTGCATTCATTTATCCTGATTACTATTAGTAATTTTCAGCATGAACTTCAAAGTAACTCTGAGGATGAGCACATACTGGACAAACTTCTGGAGCTTTTGTTCCAACAATAATGTGTCCACAGTTACGGCATTCCCAAACTTTTACTTCTGATTTTTCAAATACTGCGGCTGTTTCTACATTATTAAGAAGAGCACGATAGCGTTCTTCGTGATGCTTTTCGATAGCGGCAACCATGCGGAATTTTACAGCAAGAGCTTTGAATCCTTCTTCTTCTGCTGTTTTTGCAAAACCTTCATACATGTCTGTCCATTCATAATTTTCACCCTCTGCAGCAGCCTTTAAGTTATCTGCAGTTGAACTAATCATTTCAAGTTCTTTTGCCCACATTTTTGCGTGTTCTTTTTCATTATCAGCAGTTTTCAAAAATAAAGCTGCAATCTGTTCATATCCTTCTTTTTTTGCAACTGAAGAAAAATATGTGTATTTATTTCTTGCCTGTGATTCTCCAGCAAATGCAGCCTGAAGATTTTTTTCTGTCTGTGTTCCTGCGTACTTACTCATTTTGAGCTCCTTTCTGTTTAGTTAAGAAATAGGAATTATTCCTATTAAGAATTATTTTACTATAGAGTTTCTGTTTTGTAAATAGGAATCATTACTAATAAAAGAAAATATCCCATTAGTCTGCTTACAAACTTTTTAACCATTTGTTGCTAAGCAGTCTGATAATTCCCACAATGCTTTTACAAATTGGCTCTGTTAAAATACAAAGATAAATTGCCCAATATGGAAGATGCCACACAAGAACAGCAAGCCATCCTAAAGGCAAAGAAAGGAGCCACATAAATCCTACATCCATAAACAGTGCAAAAAGAGTATCACCACCAGAACGGAAAACCCCAACTACAGATGTCATATTAAAGGCATCAAAAGAAAACATAAGACCCCGAATAATTATAAAAACCGTAGCCATAGAAATAACTTCTGCTTCTACCTTAAAAACAAAAGGCATAAGTTTTGCCAGTGGCATAATCAAAAATCCCAGAAAAAAAGCCATTGCAGCAATAAAGCCACATTGTTTGCGAGCCAGACTCTTTGCATCTTCTAGTCTGCCTTCTCCTATAGTTTTCCCAATTATAATGGCAGTAGCATTTCCACAGCCCAGACAAATTGGATAAACAAGATTAGAAATACTGTTCATAATATTAAATGAAGCAATTACCAAAGTTCCGCTGTGAGCAAAAATAGAAGACTGCATGGAAATTCCACTTCCCCAAAGCAATTCATTCAATAGAACCGGCAAACTTATTTTAAGATATTTTTTTATGAACCCCTTGTCTGCCCCAAAGAAATTCTTAATTGGAGCTGCAATAACATATTTTCTGGCATAGGCTCCACCCACTACAATAAATGCTTCCACAATTCTAGAAATAACTGTAGCAACTGCGGCACCAATAATTCCATGAGCCTTAATAACCTGTACACCACCAATGTTTACACCAAAAATCAATAGATAATTTAACAAAGCATTTACAAATACAGAAGTAATTGTTGCCACAGCAGGAAGCTTAAGATGTTCTGTATTTCGACAGGAAGCGGCAAAAGAAACGTTAATTCCAAAAAAAAGATAACTTGGTGCTACAACCCGCAAATATTGTGCCCCACGCCTGATTACTTCTATATCCTTAGAATAAATGGAAAGACAGAATTCTGGAAACAAAATGCTGACACTTGCAAAAAGAACAGTAAAACAAAGTGCCAGTTTAAGCATCATTCCTGTAGTTTTATTAATATTTTTAATATCTTTTCTTCCCCAATATTGGGCAATAAAAATCTGGCCCCCAGAAGCAATACCATAAACTCCAAGGCTCATTACAAAAAACAACTGATTTCCCAGTCCAACTGCCGCAATATCTACAGCACCAAGCTGTCCAACCATGATTGTATCCAACATGTTTACAAAGGAAGACAGAAAATCCTGCAGGATAATTGGAAAAGCAATTGTAAAAAGAGGAATTAAAAATGATTTCGATTTTATTTTCATAAGATTATTAAGGGCTTAATAATTAATCACAAATCTAAAATAATTTTTAGAATTTATTTTGCATTATAAAACAGATTTTAAGAACTGCTGCAATCTTTCAGATTTTGGATGCTGGAAGATTTCTTCTGGAGTTCCTTCTTCTGCAATTACGCCACCATCCATGAATAATACACGATCAGCAACTTCACGGGCGAATCCCATTTCATGAGTAACAACAACCATTGTCATTCCATCTTTTGCTAACTGTTTCATTACTTGAAGAACTTCTCCTACCAATTCTGGATCCAAGGCAGATGTTGGTTCATCAAAAAGAATTGTTTTTGGTTCCATAGCCAAAGCACGAGCAATTGCTACACGCTGCTGCTGACCACCAGAAAGCTTATTTGGATAAGAATCAAGTTTATCTCCTAAACCGACTCTCTGTAAAAGTTCAGTTCCCTTTGCTTTTGCTTCTTCTTTAGATTTTCCCAAAACATTCATAGGTGCAAGCATTGTATTTTCCAATGCAGTCTTATGTGGGAAAAGATTAAATCTTTGGAATACCATTCCAACTTCAAGAAGAATATCCCTTCTCTGTTTTGAATTTATCTTAAGCTTTCTAACTCCATTTTCATACTGAGTTAAAAGAGTATTTTCAATGTAAATAGAACCGTTATCAATATGTTCCAAATGATTCAAAGCACGAAGAAAAGTTGATTTTCCAGCACCACTTGGACCAATAATACAAACAACTTCTTTAGGTTTTACTGAAAGAGAAACATCTTTTAATACATTAAGTTTTCCAAAAGTAACACTAACATGTTCTGCTCTAATCATATCCATAATCTACCTCCTGTTACTCGTAAACTGAGTTCTTCTTTTCCAACCAGTGGAAAATCAATGTGAATACTGCTGTAATAATCAAATACAAAATCATAGCAGGGATATAAACCATAGAAGATGCTGTTGATGACTGAATACTTCTAGTAACCTTTGTAATATCTGCAAGAGCGATGATGGATACTAAAGAGGCATCCTTTAACATCATAATAAACTCGTTTCCTACAGGTGGAATAAGACGTTTGATAGACTGTGGTAAAATTATTAATCGCATTGTTTTGAAGTAACTTAAACCAAGTACTTTACCTGCTTCAAACTGCCCTTTATCAATAGATTGAATTGCCGAACGGAAAATTTCTGAACAATAAGCACCAGAGTTTAATCCGAAAGCAATAAATGCAGCAAGGAACTTACTGTTAATTGTTAAAGCTCTACTTATTTCAGGAAGTCCATAGTAAACAAAATAAAGCTGCATCAATAATGGTGTTCCACGGAAAAAGAAAACATATGCCTTGCTAATTCCACGGATAATCTTACTCTTTGACATTGAACCAAGAGCAAGGAATACTCCAAGAAGGAGACCTGCCAAAACAGAACATAAAGTAAGTAATATTGTAATTCTGGCACCGCTCAATAATTGAGGAAGCCAACCAAGTATCTTTTGCATTAAATTCATAAGGCAAGTCTCCTTTTTAATTATTTAATTGAATCTGAAAGGTCCATATTGAAAACTTCCATGTAAATCTGTTTCAAAGAACCATCTTTTTTCATATCTTCCAAAATAGCATTAACTTTTTCCTGAAGAACAGTATTTCCTTTCTTCATACAAACACCAAAATATTCATCAGGCTCAGCACTCCAAACCTGTTTAAATTCTGTATTTGGAACTGAAAGATAATTAACTGCAACTAAGCTGTCTGATACAACTGCATCAATACGACCTAATTTCAAATCATCATAAGCATTCATAACTTTGTCATATGCATTTTCAACATATGTAAAGCCTGATTCTGCTGAATGTTTTTTTGTATAGAAATCAGATGTTGTTTCAGCCTGATATCCAACCTTCAATCCTGCTAAATCTTCAAATTTTGTAATATTAAGAGTTGAATCTTTGCGGAGAATAATTGCCTGTCCATTTCCAATATATGGAGTTGAGAAATCATAATTTGCAACACGTTCTGGTGTAATTGTTGCGGCAGACATTACAACATCATAACGGTCTGTATCAAGACCTGCAAAAATACCATCCCAAGCTGTATCAATGAATTCTGCTTCTAAACCAAGACGTTTTGCGATTTCTTTACCCAAAAGAACATCGAAGCCCATTGGTGTAGAACCGTCATCAGCATAGTATTCAAATGGTGGATATCCAATTTCCATACCAACCATATACTTACCTTTCTGTACGGTAAATTCACCTTTTTCAATTTTTTTAGAACAGCTAACACAAGCAAGTGTCATAACTGCCAATAAAAGACCAATAACTTTCTTCATAGACATTCCTCCAAAAAGTTAATAAAACATGTGTTATCTTATGTTAAAATGTATTTTTATGCAATATTTTGTGTATATTTATGCATTTATTTTTGGCAGGAAATTAAATTTAAACTCTCTCCTACAGAATTATTTTAACTCAATAAAATCGTAATTCACCAATGTTTGAATATACATGGAAAGCCGTGGATATAAAGGTTCAGCTTTATCCCCAAACTTTTCATGTAACAAATCACCAATCTCTTTAACTGTTCTTTTTTCATCAATTTGCTGCCAGATAAAAGAACCAAACTCTTCCAAGTGAATCTGGGAAACAGGTGGTTTCTTAAATAATTTCTGGGCAACAAAATTGAAAAAACCTTTGTTTTCTACAAAGATTGTTACCATTCCTTCCTCATCAATCTGGGAATGTTGTTTCGAAGAGGGATGAGGAACTAAATCAAGAAGATTAGGAGCTTGTTTCTTATTTAGCTTTTTCATTTTTACCTGGAAGAGCGTATTTAACCATCAAAGCAAGAAGAAGAGCAAATACTACAACTGAGCCTATAACTCTTACAACATTTGGAATTGCTGCACCAAATGCTATCTTATCTGCAACACCAGCAACAGTTAAAATTGCAAGAAGCACACCAAGTAAACCTTCACCAGCAATCAAGCCTGAACTAAAGAGAACACCTCTTGAACTTTCACTTGAAGAACTGTTATTTTTCTTGTCCATAATCTTACGCAATACACCACCAATCATAATTGGAGCTGTAAGTTCTAATGGAAGATAAATACCAATTGCAACTGCCAGAGAAGGCATTCCTAAAATTTCAAAAATTACAGTACAAGCCGCACCAATGAATACAAAGTTCCAGGGAAGATTTCCATTCATTACACCTTCTGTAACAAGCTTCATCAATGTTGCCTGTGGTGCAGAAAGTTCTTTTGAACCAAATCCCCAGGCTGTATTTAAAAGAATTAAAACTCCGCCAATTGTTAAAGCAGAAATTACAGCACCAATTAATTCACCAATCTGCTGTTTTTTAGGAGTAGCACCAAGAAGGTAACCTGTTTTCAAATCCTGAGAAGTATCACCGGCAATTGCAGCAATAATACAAATAATAGAACCAATTGTAATTGCACTTACCATACCATGACTGCCTGTATCTCCTGTAATCTTGAGAAGAATAGTGGCAATGAGTAATGTGGCAATGGCCATTCCAGATACCGGGTTATTTGAAGAACCAACTAAACCAACCATTTTCGACGAAACAGTAGCAAAGAAGAATCCAAATAAAACAATTAACAATGCGCTTACCAAACCTGCCTGAATTGGAGGGAGAAGCCAGATTGCAAGAACAACAACTAAAACACCAATCAATACAAACTTAATGCTTAAATCTTTAGATGTTCTGTCGTCACTGTTTACACCAGTACTATTTTTTAATCCTTTCATTGCGCTTGCAAAAGTTTTACAGATTAATGGGAGTGATTTGATAAGACTGATAATACCAGCAGCCGCTAAAGCACCTGCACCAATATATCGTACAAAATTTGACCAGATTGCACTTGCACCACCAGCAGCATAAAGTTCTGCAACAGAACAATTAGCTGGGAACAATACTGTATCCCCACCGAAAACTGCAATTGCAGGAATCATTACGAACCAAGCCAGCAAGCCACCTGCAAAAAGGAATGAGGAAATTTTATAACCACAAATATATCCAACTGCCACAACTGCAGGATAAATTTCTGTAGTAAATTCTGTTTTCAATGCTTTAAGAGGAATTGAAATTACTTCTGGAACCATCTTAAGTCCATCAATAATAAACTTAAAAGCAGCAGCAACACCCATACCCGCAAATACAGCTTTTGCCTCAGAACCTTTTTCTTCTCCAGCTAAAAGAACTTCAGCACAAGCTTGAGCCTCGGGATAAGGAAGAGTTCCGTGTTCCTGAACAATAATTGAATTTCTAAGAGGAATCATAAAAAGAACGCCAAGAATACCACCACAAACTGTAATAAGGGAAATTGTTAAAATGCTTGGTTGTTCAATAAGTCCTTCTTTTGCCCAAAGGAAAAGTGCAGGCATTGTAAAAATTGCACCTGCCGCTAAAGATTCACCTGCAGAACCAATTGTCTGAACCATGTTACTTTCAAGAATTGAATTCTTTTTAAGAATGATTCTAGTTACTCCCATTGCAATTACAGCAGCTGGGATTGAAGCAGAAATTGTCATACCTACACGAAGACCAAGGTATGCATTAGCAGCACCAAAAACAATGGCAAGTATAATACCAGTGATTATTGATGTTACTGTTAATTCCGTAGTAATTTTATTAGCCGGAATGTAAGGTTTGAATTCAGCGTTATCTGTCGCCATCAAAATACTCCTTTTTTGTAAGTTAGTTAAGTTTTTCCATTATATCATAGAATTTCACCTATTGAAAAAAAATATATAAATCATTATAGTATTATCATTATCAAATGGTTGCATAAAACTAGATTAGTGTTTGTTTGTGCAGCCATTTTTTTTTAACAAATTTTAATTATTTATTTTCATAAAAAGGAGAAAAATTATGAAAAAAATTATTATGGCAGCTGCTCTCTCACTTGCTGCCTTTGTTGCATTTGCACAGCAGTCAACTGGAAAAGGTCCAGATTTCAAAAACAAAACTTCATCTGGAATTGTAAATGTTGAAATGAGAGATAACGCTGAAACAAAAACATCTTTTGCTGGAATTGTAAACAATACAAAAGTTGAACTTCTTTCTGGAAAAGTAGACTGTGGTATTGATGCTTCTGTCATTTTCAAATCAGATACAGCATATGATAAAAAATACGTTGCAATTACTGGTGTAGCAGATGAAAATTCTATCACTCTTAATGACTGGTACATTGAATTCCGTCCATTTGACAAAATAACATTTGCTATCAGCGACAAAATCTACACCCATGGCTCTTATTTCCCAGTATTAGGAACAAACCTTGATTCTGGAAACCTTAGTTCAGATGTAGTTGCTGTATGGCGCCCAATAGGTGGAATGAGAATTGGTTTTGGTTATGATGTTCCATCCTACTTTGGAAAAACACTCAATGATGCCGGTGACAAATCTCACTGCGTCTTCAACTTTGGTGCTGACTACACATATGGTAATAAATTCTCTGTTGGATTTGTTCTTCGCGATATGATTAACGACATTAGTGCTGGTTTCTATGGTGAAATCCTTGCTGTTGAACACCTCTATGTAACATATGGATACACATACAATGATTCTTCAAATTACTATGGTATCCGTGGTAAAAACCTTATCTCTCTTGGTGCAACATACGACTTCGAAAAAGTAGGTTTTGGTCTTGATTTCTTGACAAACTGTGGTGACGATGCAGCTGCTGATTTCTATATCGGTGTAAACTCAACAATCAAAGCTACAGACGCTGTTAAACTTGGTCTTAAATTCCAGACAGCTATTGATAAAGATGAATCAAAAGCTAACAAATATGAAATTAACCCAAGCATTTCTTATGCTGCAAAAGCATGGGGATGTGGAGCTGGTGTTGATGTAGTTCTTAAAGATGATAGCACTACTCTTTCTTTCCCAGTATACTTTGAATTCTCTCTCTAATTTTTAGAGTAACAAATTAAAGATAAAAAGGCCTGAGATATTTTTTTCTATCTCAGGCCTTTTCACTTAACAATATAATAATGCTATAAAAATTCTATTTTGTAAGAGCGGCAAAGGCTGGCTTTTCTTTTCCTTCAACATCAAATAGAAGTGGAGCATCGGTACGACCTGGTACAGGGAAGTAATTTTTCCAGCTAAACCGATCAGTAATTCCCCAAAGCACAACATCTTTTAGAATTCCGGCTTTTGCATTTTCTTTAAAACATTCAAACAATTCTTTATAACGCTGAGCCTGTTGTTCCATTAATTCTGGTGTGTATTCTTTCTTTTCTTCAAACTGTTCCTTGCCATCTTTATAATCGTTATAAACAGATACATCCATTTCTGTAACAATAACTTTTACACCAAGACTTCCATACATTTTAATTGTTTCATCAATCATTTTAATAGAAGGATAATACATGCTGATGTGCATCTGTAATCCAACTGTATCAACAGGCACTCCCCTTTCCTTCATTCCTTTTACTAAATCATAAAGCCCTTGTCTTTTACCTGGAATTGTTTCAAGATTATAATCATTAATTACAAGTTCTGCATTTGGGAAAGCTTCTCTAGCCCAGAAAAAAGCCTTATCAATATATTCAGGACCAATAATATCAAACCATTTTGAGCGATCATTACCATCACGAAGCTGGAAATTTTTATCGGAAATACATTCGTTTACAACATCAACAGAACAAACAGCTTTACTGTAACGTTTACCAATTGTAAAAATGTAATCTTTTAGACGCTGCAGCAAAAGTTCTTTCGAAGCTTTATTTCCATTTTCATCCTGAAAAATCCATTCTGGAGCCTGATTATGCCATACCAAAGTGTGCCAGCGAATATCCTGACCATTTTTCTTTGCCATTTCAATAAATTTATCTGCAGAAGAAAAATTATATGTACCAGGAGCAGGCATCATATTACACATTTTTGTATCATTTTCTGCAACAACAAGATTAAAATGTTTTGCTAAGATTTCTGAATCAACAAAGGGGCCTTTTGGAGGTTCCTTATCATAAAATAAACCGCCTACTGCAGCACCAACCCTAAAATAATCCTTATAAACTTCAAATAATTTCTTTTCCATAATTATATGCTACTTTGAAAAACTGAATTGTACCATAAAGGAAGTTTCTTAATCTTCCAACATAATTAATTTATTTTTTTATAATAACAAGATTTCTTTCATGATCTTCCAAAAATGGAACTGTCATTTTGATTCGTTTATAATCTTTTACTACCGACTTAATCTCTTCCATTTCTGCAAGAATCTTTTCTTCACGAGCTTTGTATGCGGCAAGATAACCACCTTTTTTTAGCATGCGGAAAAGCAATTTTATGATTTTCATTTCAAAAGGATGAAATGCCCGGAAAACCTCCAAATCAAAACTTTCTGGAGCCAGTAAATCAGCCGCTTTGCATTCTACTTTAACGTTTTTAAGACCCAGCTTACTTACTGTAGAAATTAAAAATCCACATCGTTTTTCCATGCGCTCTACAAGAGTGAATGCCTGTTCTGGAAAAGCAATGGCCAATGGAATACCAGGACATCCCCCACCAGAACCAATATCTGCAATATCAATAACCGCTTTACCAGTTTCCTGACATCTTGTGGAAATTAATTCTTTTAAATGTGGAACTGCAACCAAACTGTCCAGAATATGATTTACAGCCAGTTCATTTGCATCAAGGGCTTTCATAAGATTGTAGCTTTTATTAAATTCCAGCACTTCCTGAATATAAGTTTCAAGTTGATTAATCTGTTCCTGTGAAAGCTCTAACTGTAATTTTTCTAATCCTGCAATTAATTTTTCAGTCACTTTGTTCCCCTATGATTTACTATCATAACGTTAGTGGTTTTAGAAATCAATCTTTGTAAGCATAACATTATCAAAAGTGTTAGTGGCGACTATAATCAAAATTATAATTGTACCCTCTGTCTGAAGAAACTGGAGCAGGATTTAGCTCAAAATAGACTACACCATGTTTCTTCACAGAAAGCTGAATATTAATTTTGCTTCCTTTATTTTCAATTACATCAGTTGCAACAAGAGGCTTTGCAGCCGCTTTCAAAAGTTCAGTCTGTTCTGCTGTAGGATGAGCCCATTCACCTAAATCATGCCAGACTTTTAGAGGATTACAACATTCTTCATCTACAGTTTTTGTAAGTAAACAATAGCGCTTTTCTTTTGTTGAAGCAGGAAGAACTATATCCAAATCAATCTGGTCTTCTTTAGTTTCAATTGTAATATTCCATGCAATTCCTTTGAAAGTACCAGATTTTGTTTTTACAATAACAATATTCTTATCACGATAAACACAAGAATCTTCATTCTCCTTTAAATCCTTAAAGAATTTAAATGTCCAATATGTTGGTTTTGGAATACCTCCATCTGCTAAAAGACCAAAACCTCCGTAAAATGGTGTAAATGGAATTCCTCGCTCTTCAAACACATCACCAAATGTCCAGTAAGAATAACCTGTAACATAGTCTCCAATTTCTGCCAATGTACGGGCAATATAAGCAGCATTCAGATTCATATCATGCACAGGACAATTTGGAATATAGGATGTATTAAATTCAGTTATATAGAACGGCAGATTTTTATATTCATCAAAACTTTCAATAATTTTGCGACAATCTCGTAAAGTTTGAAGTGTATAATCTAGTTCCATCATTTTAGGATATCCATAGTGACCTTCATCCACAGGGAGTTCAGTACAGTAATGATGACGACTGATAAAATCCAAAGTAAGCTTATGATTGTGACAATATGTAAGAAATCCTTTCATCCATTTTTCATCAGCACCACCACAAATTGCAGGACCACCAACCTTAAATCTTTCGTCTACTTTTTTAATAGCAGCAGATGTTAATTCATAAAGCTTAAAATATTCATCTATGCTTGCATCTTTCCAGAATCCAGGAAGATTTGGTTCATTCCAAACTTCAATTGGCCAAGTTAAAACCTCTTCTTTGCCGTAACGTTCCATTAAGTGACGCAATGTTGCCTGAACCATGCCACACCATTTGTTGTAATCGGCAGGTGGAGTTGTATTACCTTTCCAGTAGAAAACAGTATTGTCACCAGATGCCATTTTATAAGGCATAAACCCCAGTTCTAAAAATGGACGGATGTTTACTTCCATATAACTGTCTACAACACGATCCAGATAAGTAAAATTATATTCAACTATTTTTTTTCCATTTTTTTCTACATAGTCCATGTAAGCTTTATAATCAGGAAATTCTTTTGGTTCTTTTAAACCAGTTTTATCAATAAATTCCTGATAAATTCCCATGTCATCACAAAAAAGCCCATGGCCACGTATGAACTTAAAACCAATATCTTTTTGAACAACTTTAAGCTGGTCAAAATATTCTTTTGTAAGAGCCAGTCCCATACGGCCGGTTCCAACACAATAGTTTACATTGTTATTAAAAGCAATTTGTTCGTTTCCGTTAATATTAATTGAATATTTCATTTTCATTCTCCTGAATCTATATTATTATTTCTTTCAAATTTTAGTCTTTAATGTGATTATAATTGTTTGCCATATTTATATTCTACAAAACATTTTTTTCAAGATAAACAGCAACACCGTCTTCATCACAAGAAACTGTACAATCATCCGCAATTTCTTTAACCTGTGGAATTGCGTTTCCCATAGCTACGCCAATCCCCGTTGTTTTTAACATTCCAATATCAGAAAAATCATCCCCAAAGGAAATCATCTGATTTGTAGGAATATTCAAATATTTACTGATAAATAAAATTCCATTTTCTTTTGTTTCTGTTTTTGGTGCAAACTTATACCAGGGAATATCACTAAAGGGAACCGCATCACAATTTTCTACAACAGCTTTAATTTTGTCTGCTTTTTCTGAATCACTTAGTTGAACGCAAAATTTCATAGCCGGTTCAGGAAAGTTTTTACAGTCATGAAATTTAGCTTCTGGCATATACTGTGTTGATTTATTTACAGTTTTATTCCAGAAAAAATCATCAAGGGTATCAATTGTAATTTCAGATTCATCACCAAGAACTTCATAAACTCTATCTAGAAGCTTGTGTGTCTCTTCCAAAGTAAAGGTTTCTGAATGAATTAAATTACCATTATAGAAAACACAGCCTCCTGCATTACAAATGACAACATCAGGATTTACTTTATCCTGATACTGTTTAATTCTTGTAGTGCCCCGGCTGGTACAAAAACCTACTTTAATTCCTTTTTTCTGACATTTCTTTAACACTTCAATTGTATGTAAAGAAAGAGTTCCATCGCTCTTCAAAAGGGTAAGATCCAGGTCAAGCAAAATTAATTTAATATCCATACTTCATTGTAACTTATTTTACCGAAAAAAACAGTGGAAATGGAAAATGAAGAAAAATTGACTTTCGACTAATTTGGAGTTATACTCCAAATTAGTCGAAGATATTTTGGAGGGCTATATGTATATCAATCGTCATATACTGCCATATGTGAGCAGAATGAAAAATCAATTCCGGGTACTTCTAATTACCGGTTCCCGTCAGGTTGGAAAATCAACATTGCTAAAAGAAAAATTACTTCCAGAATATGAATATGTGACTCTCGATGAATTTACAGAGCTTTCCTTAGCACAAAATGACACTGCCCTATTTTTTAAGAATCATCCTCTTCCTGTCATAATTGATGAAGTTCAACGTGCTCCTGATTTATTTCTTCAGATAAAACTCCTTGCCGACAATTCAAAAGAAAAAGGGCAAATTATTCTTACAGGCTCACAAAGTTACAGGTTACTGAGCAAAGCTGCTGATTCACTTGCAGGACGAGTCTGCATTATCAATATGACTTCTCTTTCTCTTCGGGAAAAATTCAGCATTGATTTTAATAGAGAATTCCTTCCTACAGCAGACTATATTGAAAGTCGAAAGAAATCAATAATACCCTACGATAACTTGTGGAATCATATCTGGCGGGGCAGCATGCCTGAATTAGCTGATGATTCAATAGAATGGGAACCATTTTACAGGTCATATATCAGAACTTATCTTGACCGGGATGTAGCGGACCTAATTACAACAAAAAATCTTGTTAAATTCCACAATTTCATGCAATGCATAGCAGCCCGTGTTGGGGAACTATGTAATGCAGAAAGCCTTGCCCGGGATGTGGGTGTTACAAATAAAACTATCACCGAATGGACAAGCATATTGGAATCTTCCGGTGTAATAAAACTTTTACAGCCTTATGAAAAAAATGTTTCGAACAGGGCCATAAAAACTCCTAAAATATACTTCATGGACACAGGCTTGGTCTGCTTCCTTGTTGGATGGACTTCTTCTCAAGTCGCAATGAATGGAGCCATGGCTGGCGGACTTTTTGAAAACTTCGTTGTCAGCGAGATAATCAAATCATATTACAATGCTGGGCATGAAACTGAAAAAATATTTTTTTACCGAGATAAGGACAAAAGAGAAATAGATTTAATCATTGAAAAAGATAATACACTTTATCCTATTGAAATAAAAAAATCGGCTCGCCCAGGAATTGAAATGGCAAAACATTTTCCAGTTCTATCGAAAATTGCCGGCATTTCCGTAGGACAGGGGTGTATTATATGTCAGTGTGATAAAGCATCCTATTTAAGTGATGATGTGGTTGCCCTGCCAATTGAATACATCTAAAATCAATACAAAATCTCAAATTGTCACACGGATTCGGAATTGCTAACGCAATTCCAAAGTTTCGTGTTCTAGATCCATTCCGCCAGTTTTTGAAATTAAGGCACTATGGATTTTTACAACCTGCTCGTATTCAAAAAAGATCATTTTGCAAGTTCCTGATAAGCATCCATATTCTGATTTATAAGAGAATCTGACATAGCAAAAAGTTTTTCATCAGAGATAGTATCACACCACCTTGCATGATTTATTATAACATATTTTACATGTATTTTCTATTTGTATATCTCTTCTAAAATTCTCAAACCTTCTTCTAAATCCTGACCAAGGATTTCCTGAGTTTTTGTAAATTCATACTTTTCATGAAATTTTTCCTTCATCTTAAGGAATTCCTTTTTTCCGTATTTTCCTACAAACAATGCCTGAACTTTAGCCGCATTTGCGCCGTCACATTCAGGAGAGTAAAAACCTTTTTTGCAGCTTTTAATTTCTGAACATTCCCAGCAACCGTCAAAACCTTTTTCCTTGCAGCATTTTGCGTTAGGGCATATTCCATCTGGGGAACAGGTTGCAAAAGAACAAGTGTTATATTCCGTTCTACAGGAACCACACCATTGGCCTAAAAAACAGTGGTTGCATGAAAATCCGCAGTAAGCAACTGGATCTACACCTTTTCGTGCCATTTTGCACAGCTTATTTTTGATTCGTCGCATTGCTTCAATATGCATAATCCAGTGACGGCTGAAAGGCATTTTCAAAAGTCCTGCTACATCTTTTCCGCACCAGTAATCAATGAGCCACACAGCTTTTTCATCCGAACTAACTCCACCACAAGCTGCAACCCGTTGTCTGTCTGAATGAGAAAACTTCTTTTTAAGCGAAACAAAATCCAGACCTTTCAAATATTCGTCGGTTGATTCTTTTACTGCTTTTGCATATTCATATAAAACCTTTACATTAAGGGTTTTTGAAAATTCTGCAATCTGCTGACCTGACAGTTCATTACCGGTTGTAATAATTTCCGCTCCGATTTTTTTCTGCCACTCCCCTCTTTCTAAAACTTGAGAATTATTCAAAATCAAAGTATGAAGAACAATATCTTCAATTCTAAAGACGTGCCAGATAGAATAAGCCAAAGTCTTACTGTGATATCCCTCAGCTCTCGCAAAAGGCATTTTCCAAAAAGCATCTTTTGGATAACCGTTTACAATCTGAGTAATCTGTTCAAAAAGTGAGTCCCGCAGGTTCAGCAGCACTTTTATTCCATCCTTAAAAGTTGCTTCTTTTGCAATCAGTTTTTGAAACTCTTTGTTTTTATCTGACCAGTCTTTATCCATGTAAGTTCTCCCCGCATTTTCGGTGATTATTTGTCCTTTTTATTCCGCAACTTCTAGTTGCACTGTTCTGTGAAAAAGCAATTGCGGGTTGTTAGTCATACTTTTATTTGTATGTTATATTCATTATATCAACGCGTTTCAAACAAAACCACATTAATAGGAGTTTAATTTTATGAGTTTTGGAAAAAATCTTCAGTATTTACGAAGATTATATAGAAATCTAACACAGGAAGGTCTGTCAGAAAAATTGAATGTGAGCCGTCAGACTGTTTCTAAATGGGAAACTGATGATGCAATGCCAGAAATGGATAAAGCTCTTGAACTTTGCAAAATCTTCAACTGTACGCTGGATAATCTTTTTAGAGATGAAATGTCTGTTCCAGATGAAAAATATTCAAATCTTCGAATAGAAATGGTAAAAGGATTCCGTTATATTTCCCATACAGTTTTGAGCACAACTCCAGAAGATGATGCTTTGGACAGAGTTTTCAAATATGCAAAGGAATGGGAAATTGAAAATCCTTTTGTTACAATTCCCGGTGCTTATCGAACTTTAATGGATTACATGAAAGTAAACGGTTTGGAACATGAAGAAAAGGATGTTATTCCATGTTTTGAAACAAACGGCGATACTATGGATGTTTATATTGCTTGTAAATAAATCTCTGTGATAATGGGGGAGCTCCATCGAAATCTAGATTTCCGTGTAAGTTCTCCCCACATTTCCGGTGATTATTTGTCCTTTTTAACAGGATGCCGGATTACTGTTTTCTGTTTATCAGGAGTGGTTTTTCTTGGATCAGATAAATAGATTTCATGGTGCAAACGAGTATCACTAAAGTCTTTCTCATAACCATTTTCTTCAAGATATTTATCCATTTTTTCTAGTGATGCCGGATCATCATCAAAAGAACCGATATGCATAATCTGAACACAAAGACCTTCTTCAATAGTTAAAAACTCAGCAGATGAACAATCTATCTTTTTCTTTTCAGATGCAGTTTTTACAGCCCAGTCAAAGTTTTCACGGGTAATAAAATCTGGAAGACGAATAATGGAAATCCAGTTGAATTCATCTTTCTTTGAATAATCCACCCCACAAATTCCATCCTGCCACCAGAAGCCTTCTAATGGAGGAACAACATATTCATAAAATCCATCAATTTTATAGTCAGTTTTGTAACTCATCTTCAATGTATACGCAACGTCATATAATACACTAATTGCCCGCTGGTAAGCACCACCTTCTTCATTAGGATTTCCCTGTCCCCTAATTGCAATGTAATTTGCTTTTGGGACATTTACAATTTGAGGTTTATTCTTTGGAAGATATAATTCCTTATATTCCTTTTTAAAATCAAATGGCATTAAAAATTCTCCCATAAAAAGTCAAGAAGATTGTTTCAACAATAGATTTCACTTATTCAATCGGTAACTCTACTTCAGTTAGCCAGTCTTCTACAGATTCCGTGTTCCAGATTCCATCGATGTAACATTCTCTGGAAAGTCCTGCAATTTTGTAACCGTTTTCTTCTGCATATTTTATGATGAATGCATAAGCTTCGCCAATTTCATCATAAGCACCTTTGTGGAAAATGCTTAAAACTTTACTTGCCGGGAGTTTTTTAAATTTGATGTTTTCACTTTCAACACCAACTTTTTCAACAGCTTCAACATGGCGGACCAGCACATCACTTTCCTTATATTCACCGTCAGGATATTCGCAGAATTCATAAGGCGGTTCACTGCATTTAAGGTCTGGATTGTATTTTCTTACTTCCTCACCTATTTCAGGAA
>SAMEA3663085__coassemble_382_pt1 | contig 18985 bp, 18 predicted proteins | sample SAMEA3663085__metabat2_low_PE_011 | metagenome-assembled genome bin SAMEA3663085 (sample SAMEA3663085) | pig gut metagenome | biome: pig gut; feature: pig-associated habitat; material: faeces | place: France | collected 2012
CACAAATTACTGAATACGGAATGGATGCTGTTTTAGATAAATATTTTTTTGATATTGATTTTGAAATTGAAGAACAACCAGCATTAACTCAAGCCTTTGAAAATCCTCAGTTGGAAGCACCACAGATTGAAGAAGCTGTAACAGAAAGTGAAGAAGCTGCAACAGAAATTGCAACCGATTCTGAGCTTTTACAAGAAGCTGAATCTATTGTAACAAATGAGTTAATTGATTCACCAGAATTAGAAGTTGTTCAAGAAGAAAAAATTGAACCTGTTATTGTTACTAAGGAAGTTAAAGAAGAATTAATTGAACCTGTTATTGTTACTGAGGAAATTAAAGAAGAAATAATCGAACCAGTTATTATTACTCAGGAAATTAAAGAAGAAACTACTAGAATATCTGAAAGCTTTTCACTTATAGAAAATTCCGAATCTTTACCTGCAGAATCTGTATCCCGCTATAAAAAAGAATATTTACAGGATTATGCTCCAATAAAAACGGCACCACTTCCTGTTGAAGAGGAAGAAATTGTTGAATACATAATTGAAAACCCAAATCAGACTGACGATAAAGGAAGAACTTTATTAATGAAAGCCTGTGAAAATGGAAATGATTGGGAAATTGAAAATCTATTAAAGTCTGGTGCAGATGTAAACTTAAAGGATAATGATGGATGGACAGCACTAATGTATGCCGTTCGTTATCAGCAAAATGTATCAACTGTAAAAAGTTTGATTAATGCAGGGGCAAATATAAAAGAAAAAAATGAATATGATCTTTCTGCATTATTAATAACTGCCACCTATAACGATAATCCTGAAATATTAAAACTTCTTACAGCTAGTTATTCAATTTCTGAAAAAGAGCTTTTACAGGCATTTATTATGGTTTTAAGCAGTAATACAGGAAGTGAATACTCCACAATTGCAAAAGTTAAAATTTTTATTGATGCGGGAATTCCATTGAATGTATTTTATCAGGGAAAAACACCCTTAATGTATGCTGCAGCTTTTTCGAAATCAACAAGTGTAATTAAAATGCTTTTACAAAATGGTGCACAAACACAAATCAGATCTATAGATGGAAAAACTGCTTTCGATTATGCAAGGGAAAACAAAGCTCTTCCCCAGGATGAATATTATTGGGCATTAAATCAAAAATAAACAGGTTAAAATATGAGAATAACAGGTGGTAAACTAAAAGGAAGAATTATAAAATGTCCAGAGGGAGTTATTAGACCAGCTATGGACAGAATGCGAGAATCAGTTTTTTCAATTCTGGGAGACTTATCTGGAAAATCCTGGTTAGATTTGTTTTCTGGCTCTGGAACAATTGCAATTGAAGCTGTATCCCGGGGTGCCTCTCACGTTGAATTATGTGAGAAAGACAGAATTAAAGTAAATACGGTTTTAGACAATGTTAAAGTTGCAGAAAGTGAATGTGGAGTGAAAATTCAATGTCATTTTATGCCAGTTGAATATTTCATTAAGAGATGCAAAAGCAGTTTTGATTTTATTTTCTTCGATCCTCCTTTTCCATATAAATTTCATGAACAATTAGTAAAACAAGCTGATGAAAAAGGCATATTAAACAAAACAGGGACAATTCTTGTTCACAGACCTGAAGAACATTTTATGCCAGATAAAATAGGAAATCTTACAAGAACAGATCAGAGAGTTTATGGTCGTTCAATTGTTGATTTTTATACATATAAGGAAGAAAATTAAAGTCATGTTGACATTGAATTAAATTCTGTTAAAATAACTTTAACTTTATATTTAAAAGCAATGAAAAAAAGAGATGAACTAGAAAAAGAATTTAAAAAAACTGTACAAGAGAATCACATCCCCGACGGTTTTATTAAAGTAACAGACAATCCTGTTTCAGGTTTAACATCTGAACAGAAAGTCATTCTTAACAGAAAAGCAAACACAATGTTTAATTCTGGAAATATAGAAGATGCTCGTCGAATTTTTATCACAACTGGATATTCAGATGGTCTTACTCGCGTAGGTAATTACTATATGGACAAGAATCAAGATTTAAAAGCATTAAAAGCTTATGTTCTTGCTCATAATAAAAGAGATGCTGAACCAATTTATGAGAACATTGCAAAAGTAATTTCATCAATACTCAAGGAGAATTAAAAATGGATAAGGAAGCCCTACAGAATCAGGATTTTTTACAACAGGATAATTTTGATTTTAATCCTGAAAACCTTACAGGTGAGAATGATAAAATTACTGAACTTTCAAAAAAAGGTTACCAGCTTCTTAAAGAAAATGATATTGATGGTGCTAAAGAACAGTTTCAGACTATTCTTGAATTAGAAGAAAATAATAATTATGCACTTGTAGGTCTTGGAGATACAGCACGTAAACAAAACGATTTTAATACTGCTATTAAATATTATAATAAATGTTTATCATTTTTTCCTGCTAACAATTATGCACTTTTTGGTTTGGCAGATTGTTACAAAGCACTAAATCAGTTTCAAAAAGCAATTGATATCTGGCAAGAATATCTTAAACATGATGACAAAAATATTACTGTAATTACAAGAGCAGCTGATGCATATAGAAAAATCCGTGATTTTAAGAAATCAAAAGCACTTTATATGAAAGTTCTTGAAGTTGAAGCTGATAATCCATATGCGTTAATTGGATTAGGTCATTTAAGTTATGACTTTAAGGAATTTAAAGATGCATTGTATTATTGGACAAGAATATATGAGCTTAATCAGGATAATTCAGACATTCGCGTTCTTACAGCAATTGGAAACTGTCATAGAAAATTAAAGACATTTGATAAAGGTACAATTTATTTCCAGAAGGCATTAGATAAAGACCCTAAAAACTTTTATGCACTTTTTGGTATGGCTGACTGTTATCGAGGTCTAAATCAGCATGATATTTCAATTCAATATTGGACAAAAATTCTTGAAATAGATCCACAAAACAAAGTAATTCTTACACGGGCTGGTGATGCATATAGAACAACAGGCAATTTTGATGAAGCAATTAAATATTACAATAAAGCATTAGACATTGATTTTGATATTTATGCCGCAATTGGTTTAGCTCTTATTTGTAAAGCTCAGAAAAAATATGATGAAGCAATCAGCCGTTTTGAAGATTTAATCAAAAGTGATCCTAGAAACTCTAGATTATACATTGATTTAGCAGAATGTTATGCTTGTATAAATCAGAAAGAAACTTCTATTAAATTACTTGAAGATTATCTGCACAATGATGGAAGAAACATTCAGATAAGATCTTATTTGGAAAAATTAAAAAAATAGATAATATCAATCAAAAATATGGAAAAAATAATTCTTACAAATCTAATCCCTTCTGAAATAATTGAACAGTTAGAATTATCTCAAAAATTTAGAGGGGATCAGATTTTTAAATGGGTTGGCTATGGTGTAAAAGATTTTGATGCCATGACAAACCTAAGTTTAGACTTACGAAATCAATTAAAAGATAAAGCTATTCTCCGCTGCACTACTCTTGAAAACATTTTAAAAGATCCTGATGGTACTATAAAGCTTCAAATCAAATTGTCTGATGGAAATATTGTTGAAACTGTATTATTAACAGATAAAGAAGATAGAAAAACTGCATGCGTTTCTTGCCAGGCTGGTTGCGGAATGAAATGTGCATTTTGTATGACAGGCACTTTAGGCTTATCCAGAAATCTTTTGCCAGCTGAAATAGTTGAACAATTCTTGTACCTGGAAGAAATTGCAGGCAAGCTAGATAATATAGTTTTTATGGGTATGGGTGAACCAATGCAAAATCTTTCTGGAATTAGAAAAGCAGTTGAAATCCTTTGTCATAAAAACGGAAGAAATCTTTCATCAAAAAGAATTACTCTTTCAACTTGTGGTGTTGTAAAAGGCATTTATGACCTGGCGGATAATGGTCCAAATATAAGACTTGCGGTTTCTTTAACAACAGCAAATGAAGATTTACGAAAGGAATTAATGCCTGTTGCTGCAGCAAAAGAAAATTCTCTTTCAGAATTACGAAATGCCATTAAATATTATGCTGAAAAATCTGGAAAAAGAGTTACTCTAGAAGCCGCTTTGCTGGCAAAAACAAATACAGATAGAGAAAGTGCACAAAACATGATTAACTTTGCAAAAAATCTTGATGTTAATGTTAATTTAATTCCATGGAATCCGGTTTCAATTTTACCTTTTGAAGAACCTTCTAACAACGAAGTTCACAATTTTGTAAAACAACTGGAGGAAGCAGGTATTAACGTTACTTTAAGAACCCGCCGTGGTAGAAAAATTGGTGGTGCCTGCGGCCAATTAGGAAAAACAACATATAATTTGAACAAATAAAAATAAGCATTTATTTTATTGTACAATTATGTTTTTAAAGTTATACTTTTATTAATTCAAAATTTTTTTTGGAGCTTAACTATGCAGAAAAAAATTTATGTTGTTGGTATGTTTGATGATGGAACAGCGTCTAAAGTTCAGGATGCTGTAAAAGCAGTTGCATCTGTAACAAATGTTGTTGCAAGTTGTGAAAAATCACAAGTTCTTGTTGATTTTGATGATGAAGGTGCAGAAGCAAATATTAATGCTGCAATTTCTTCTTGTGGTGTTGAGATTATTGGTTAATTATATATGAAAATTACAATTTTAGATGGTCACGCATTAAATCCGGGAGATGTTTCCTGGGATAATTTTAAGCAGTTTGGTGATTTAACAATTTATGACAGAACTTCCGATTCTCAAATTATTGAACGCATTGGAGATTCTGAAATTGTATTTCTTAATAAAGTAAATATTACAGAAGCTATTTTTTCGGCATGTCCTAATCTTAAATACATTGGAGTTCTTGCCACAGGTTATAATGTAATAGATACAGAAGCAGCAAAACGCCATAACGTTATTGTCACTAACATTCCAGCCTATAGTACAGATGCAGTTGCTCAGCACGTATTTGCATTTATTCTTCATTTTACAAACCAGGTTTCCCTTCATAATGCTTCTGTAAAAGATGGGGGATGGGTAAAAAGTCCTGATTTCTGCTATTGGATTTCTCCTCTTATGGAATTAAAAGGTAAAACTCTGGGAATTTTTGGATATGGTAGTATTGGTTCAAAAGTTGCTGAAATTGCAAAAGCTTTTGGTCTTAATATTATCTGCTGTTCACGAACACAAAAACCTGACATACCAGAGATGGTAACTTTTGAAGAATTACTTAAAAAATCTGATTTTATTAGTTTACATGCTCCACTAACTGATAAAACTAAAAATATCATTAATAAAGAAAGCCTTTCTTTAATGAAGCCTTCAGCATATTTAATCAATACAGCTAGAGGCGGTTTTATTGTTGAACAAGATTTGGCTAATGCTCTTAATAATAATAAAATTGCAGGATACGCTGCTGATGTTGTACTTTCAGAACCTATGAGTGCTGATTCTCCACTTCTAACAGCTAAAAATTGTATTATTACACCACATATTGCCTGGGCACCTCTTGAAACACGACAAAGACTGCTTAAAATAGCAGAAGAAAACTTAAAAGCCTGGTTGTCTGGAAAACCAATTAATGTAGTTTCTAAATAAATAACCCAATTACAAAAAAAGACCTGCACTTCAAAGAAAAGATGCAGGTCTTTTTTTAAAGGATGAATTTACAATCCTTATATATTTTGATATTTATTTTGTTTTATGAAAAACTGGAATAGAATCAATTGGACAAGGAACTTCAATTGTTTTTCCACCTTCAACAACTTCCTTTGTATTAAAGTTTTCCCACTTTCCTTCTGGCAGATATACTTTTCTAGAAGTAATTCCTGATTCTAACACTGGTGCTACAAGATATTCAGAACCGAACATATACTGATCTTTTAAATCCCAGCATTTTTCATCTTCTGGGAATTCATAGAACATGGTTCGCATTACAGGAGAACCATTTTTAGCAGCTTCTTTCATCAATTTAGAAGTATATGGAATCAAACTTTCACGCAGCTTAATCTGTTTTTCCATAATTTTCTGAGCTTCAGGTCCATAAGACCAGATTTCATTAGGACGACCAGTGTATAAATATCCACCACCATATCCTCTTTCAGGATCTTTATCTAATGGAGGTGTATCATGGGGATCACGGTCACCATGTAAACGTAAAATTGGAGACCACACAGCCCATTCAAACCAGCGTTCCAGAAGTTCAACAAATTCAGGATCTTCCGGATTACCATACATAAATCCACCAATATCAGTAGTCCACCAAGGAATACCTGCAAGTCCAATATTCAAACCTTCACAAATAGAAGTTCTAAGACATTCCCAGGAAGACTGAACATCACCATTCCAAAGAACATTGTTATATTTCTGGGAACCAACCCAGCAGCAACGTTCAAGATTTACAAAATCCTTACGGCCAATTGATTTCATTCCATCATAAAAAGTTTTACTGTAATATAATGGATAAATATTTGAACAAGAAAGTGCAGTTCCCAACTGATATCGATAGTTTCCATAATCATAAACATTGTAATCAGGTTCAGCATTATCCATCCAGAACATATCAATTCCGTAATCTGCATAATTTTTCTTTACAATATTCCATACATATTCCCGGGCTTCTGGATTTGTAGCATCAAATGTAAGACAATCACCCATAAAATCATAAGTTTGATTTGTACCTCTTTCTGTACGAACAAGATATCCTTTATCCAGCATTTCATAATAATGAGAACATTTTTTATCTACAGAAGGCCAGATGGAAATCATTACTTTTGTTCCCATTGCATGAAGTTCATCACACATTGCTTTTGGATCAGGCCAGTATTCAGGATCAAAACACCAATCTCCCTGACGAGGCCAATGGAAAAAGTCAATTACCATAACATCAAGGTGAATACCCATTTCTTTATATTTTCGTGCAACAGTAAGTACTTCATCTTGTGTACGATAGCGGAGTTTACATTGCCAGAATCCAAGATAATCTTTAGACAAAACAGGTGCACGACCAACAGCAGAAGTAAAGTTTTCTATAATCTGAGCAGGTGTATCAGCGGCAGTAATCCAATAATCCATTTGTGTTGTACATTCAGCACACCATTCTGTAATATTTTTAGCAAAATTTACATGTCCTACAGCTGGATTATTCCAAAGAAAACCATATCCTAAATTAGAAATAGCAAAAGGAATTGAAATCTGAGAATTTCGCTGGGCAAGCTCCAATGAGCAACCTTTCATATCAAGATAAGGAGTTGGATACTGTCCCATACCAAATAATTTTTCCCCATCATTTGCTTCAAAACGAACTGTTAATTTATAATCGCCACCAATAATACCTTTCCATTCACGAGCTATAACTTTTGTACAACAGCTTTCTTTTGTAGCAGAAGGGTCATAAGAACGGAAATATTCATGTAGAATAATTTTACCATCCTTTAACAATGTAATAATTCCATTTCCATTTACTCTTGCTTCTATTTTTCCATTGGTAATAGAACCATTTCCATTTTCAATTTTGATTTTTGCCTTTTCTGATTTTACTTTTTCAGTTAAAGCCCATGGTCTGTCAACAAGTTCTCGTTCCATTGTTGACCGTATACGTAACGAATCTTTTCCCCATGGTTCAATTAATAAAGTTTCATTACCTTTTTTAAAAACGAGTGCATTTTTAGCTTCTAAAAACATATATATTTCCTTCTAAAAAATAATGTTACCAAACATTTTATTCTATGTTTTAATTATAACGCATTTTTAAAATAATTAAATAGAAAAAACTACCCTTAAATTGTTTTTAATGCTATACTATCTTTATTATGAAATTAGGAGTTTAAAAAATGAAAACTTTCGGAGGTCCAGTACTTTTTTTAGATCGTTCGGATATCAATACTGATGAGATCATTCCTTCAAAATATCTTGGAGAAACTGATAAAAAAGTTATAAAACCATATTTACTTGAAGACTTAAAAATCAATGGATTTAATCCACAGACAGATGTTGCAGGAAAATGTGTAATTATAACTAGAGATAATTTTGGCTGTGGTGCTGAAAAACCACAAGCTGCAGTAGCATTAACTGTAAACAGCATTTATACAGTTGTTTCTGCAGGAATTGCAAAAAACTTTAGACCAGCAATGCAGTCAAATGATATTTTATCTATTGAAATGGATAGAAAATCTTTAGCAGACATGTTCCATACATTTGGGGATAAAGATACAGAATGTAAAGTTGTTATTAATGATGATGGAACTGCAAAAGTAAAGTTATATGCTGGTTCTCTTTCTAAAAGTTATCCATTCCAGATTGGCGAAACAGATTCTCCAATTCTCGAAAAAGAAAACTGGGGTGGCTATACAACAACAAACTTAAAATACTAAAATTAACTTATATTAAAAAAGCTGCTAATAAAAGTATTAAAATAATATATAATACTTTAACAAGCAGCTTTTTTATTTAACAAATTATTTTTCAATTAAATTCTTTTCAACTAATTTTTCAATAATTATATCCACAATTTGCTCAGGTGTTTTATCATTTACATCAACAATAATATCTACAAAATTATAATCATTATTATCAATACCATAAAAAGCTTTATAGCGACCTGTATCTTCTCTGTCACGCATAGCAGTAAAATCTTTTATCTGCTGTAAATCTCCACCTTCCCGATTAAATACACGACCAGCACGAGTTTCATCACTGGCGTAAAGATAAACCTTCAAATCTGCTTCTTTAAGCATCCATATTGCAAGACGACTTCCCAAAACACAAGATTCTTTTAAAGCAAGTTCAACCTGATGCTTATCAACATATTTATCATAAGAATCATCATTTTTAGCAGCTTCAATAACTTCTTTTAATGTCATTCCTTTTTCTTCTGCCAACTGACGAAAAGTATAATTAATTAATTTTACACCAAGCTTCTGAGACAGCAACGTACTTACAGTAGTATTTCCACAACCAGATTTACCGCTGATTGCAACCCTAACCTCTTTATTTAATTTCATCTCCTTCACCTCAAACTTTCATATATAAATTTAAATTCTAAATTTCTTTATGCAACATTTTTGCTCTGCTCACGAATATTTTCTAAAGCATCCTTTGCCTGAATTACCATTGCACCAACTTCACTAAACTGATTTTTGCTTCCAATTGTATTGATTTCACGGTTCATTTCCTGACAAATAAAATCCAGCTTTTTTCCAGGAGTAGGATTATTTTTTAACTCATCTTTCATTGCTGCAATATGGCTATGTAATCTTACAATTTCTTCATTAATTGTATATTTAACAAGCATTGCAGCAGTTTCAGTCATAATTCGATTTTCATCAACTTTATCTTCAAGCAGTTCCTTAAATTTTGTTGTAATCTGCTCTTTAAATGCATTTTCCATTTTAGGTTGCCACTGTTTAAAAAATGCGGCACACTCTTCAAGTTTAGAAAGTTTTTCTTCCAAATCTTTTTTCATATTATCGCCTTCACGTTTTGCATCTGCAAGATACTTTTCAAGTGAAGCATTAAAAACCGGCTCTATCATAGCTTTATATTTTTCTGCATCATTTGTTTTATTAGAAACAAGCACACCAGGTTGATTCAAGACGAACTGCATTGCATTTCCACCATCACTAAGTCCTGTAACACAAGCAATCTTTTTTACAGCATCCCCATATGCTTTAGCAAGATTTTCATCAACAAAAATTTCAACATCAGACTGCAGTTCCTTTAATCTGATATTTACATCAACCTTTCCACGAACAATTTTGTCAGAAATTTTCCCTCTAAAATAGCTTTCAACAGGATTCAAAAATGAAGGCATATTTATAGACAAATCAAGAAATCTTGAATTAACTGATTTTATTTCTACACTAATAACTGCAGCTTCAGATGTAACTTCTTCGTAGGCATAACCTGTCATTGAAATCATAAAAAACTTCCTTATAAAATTATTTATTTTCTAAAATTGCTTTTCCTAGTTTCCAGTTATCACCAGCACCCATAGTTACAAATAAATAACCATCGGGATAACGAGAATCTAAAGGCTTGTTCAATTCTTCCATTACAAAATCCTTTGCATCAAGAATTTCGTCATAATATTTTGCCAGCATTTCCTCTTTAACAGATTTCAAATGATTCACAGTTTCATTAAAAAGAGTTAAACCTGTAATATTAAAATCAGCAGGATTTTCTCTGGCAGAACTGTAAATTTTATGCAAAATGACAACATCAGCACTATCAAAGCTTGCAGCAAATTCTTTAATTAAAGCCTGGGTTCTGGAATATGTATGACTCATAAAATCTACAATTATTTTACGACCTTTATAAAACTCCCTAAATCCTTCCAATGTTGTTTTTACTGCTGTAGGATGATGTCCATAATCATCAATAACAACAACATCATTTCCGATTTTAGTTTTCATTTTTCCAATAATTTCGCTGCGACGTTTTCCTCCGGCAAAATTACTTAAACCAACAGCAATCTGTTCAACATAATCTGCAGGATTCTTTTCAAAAGTCCGGAGTAATTCACAACAAAGAGCAACAGCAGCACAGGCATCCATTACTTCATGACGTCCTGGTACTTTAAGATATAGTTCTTTATCAAAAAGCTGCAACTTAAAAATATTCTTTTCCTCTTGAACTTTACCAAAAGTTAATTTGTAATCACCATTAGCCTTTTCTCCATATGGAATCATCTGAATATCAGGACGTATTTTTGAAGCTAAGGTAATTGTATCAACGGCACCTTTATCATCTGCACAATAAACTACTTGTCCATTTTCTGGTAATTTGCAAATATAATCAATAAATGCCTGTCGAATATCTTCATATGTGGGATAATAATCCTGATGATCAGGTTCTACAGATGTCAAAATAATTTTTTGAGGACAGAAACTCATAAAATGACGCTGATATTCACAAGTTTCTGCAACGAAAACAGATTTCTTTTCTTTTTTTATTAATGGTGACGTAAAAGTACAAGTGTCACCAAATGATTTAATAATAGAACCTGCCAAAACCTGTGCAGGTAAATCTAATTCCTTTAATATTGTACCGGTTAAACCAGTTGTAGAAGTTTTTCCGTGAACTCCACAGATTCCACAAGAATATGCTCTTTCACTATAAGAGCCCAGTGCCTGAGTATATAACAAACAAGGAATACCACGTTTAACTGCTTCAATTAAGTCAGGATTCTTATTAAGTTTATAAGCTGATGAATAAACAACATATTGAATATCCTCTGTAATATTTTTTGAGTCAAATGGAAGAGCTTTTATATTTAATTTTTCAAGAATTTCATCTGTATAAAATCTTTCTGCTACATCAGAACCAGTTATAATAGCACCATTGTGATATAAAATTTCTACAAGAGCGGCCATTCCAGTTCCCTTAATTCCAACAAAATGAATATGAACACCAGACATATTTTCTGGCAATTGTAATTGATCTGTCATGTTTATATTATAAACATTCTGTAAATTAAAAACAACTTATATAAAAAAAGACCGTAATGCAACGCACCACGATCTTAAATAGATGTAAACTTTATAATGGAGAATTATATAAATAACTCTGTCTTATACCAAGCTTAAATAAATCTGATCTGCAAGACCAAATCCTGCTGTTTTTGTCATATTTTCAGCATACTGATCATACAACATATCTTCATACATTTTTTTACCAAAATCATCTTCTTTTGATTTCATTACTGTATTTCTCATAGAAGAAAGCATTTGTTTTACGAAAAAACCTTCAAGTTCAAGAGCTTTTTCATACAATTTACTTGTCTTATCAATTGTTTTTGTCTGAACATGGGGATTAGCCTGATTTACAGCAGCACCTTGTGGATTTGCAACTTTATCTTTTTCACTTGTAAAAGCTCCTGCAAATCCTGTTGTATATTCGCCATTTAATCTTCCATCAACATTAATTTCCGAAGAAGAAACTGTTCCCCTTCCATCATTCTGACGCTGCAATGTTTCAAGAAGTTCACTAAATTTTGCATTGTCAGCATTTGTTTTAGCACTTTGAAAAGCGGCATTTCCATTTGTAATTGAGCTATATGTATTTGATACTAATCCCACATTCATATCATTCACCTGTTATTAAAAACTTTATCTCTTTAACTGTACTGCAGTTGAAAGCATATTATCTGATGTCTGAATTGCCTTTGAGTTGAATTCATAAGCTCTTTGTGCAACAATCATTTGAACCATTTCGTTAACTACAGATACGTTACTCATTTCCAAAAATTTGTGACGAGTATCACCAAAGCCTTCATATCCTGGACGACCAGCAATAGCTTCTCCAGAGGCATTAGTAACTTTAAATAAGTTGTCACCTTCAGCCTGTAAACCAACAGGGTTTGGAAATCTATATAATTCAAGCTGACCTACTTCTACTGGATCATTACCACCATTTACTTTTACGCTTACTTTACCAGTTTGAGTAACATTTAATGTTGAAACATCATATCCCTCTGGTAAAATAATTTCTGGCATTACTCTTAAACCATTAGAATTAACAAGCTGACCATTTGAATCGATTTTAAAAGAACCATCACGAGTATATGCATAAGAACCATCATACTGCATAACTCTAAAGAAACCTTCACCAACGATAGCAATATCAGTATCTACACCAGTATTCTGTAAAGAGCCCTGATTCATGATTCTTTGTGTAGCAGCAACTTTTACACCAGTTCCCTGCTGAATTCCTACAGGAGTTACAGTATCTTCTGTTGCAGGTGTACCAGCTAATTTTAAGTTTTGATACATCAAATCTTCAAATTCTACACGCTGCTGTTTATAACCTGTAGTATTAACATTTGAAAGGTTATTTGAAATTGCATCAATATTGGACTGTTGTCCATTCATGCCTGTGGCGGCTGTCCATAAAGATCTTACCATTTAACTTCTCCTAACCTTATCTACCTGCAGCAACCTTTGTCCAAAGTGTGCTAAGCATTGAATCTTCAGATTGAATTGACTTCTGATTTGCTTCATAAGCACGGTTTACTTCAATCATCTGAACCATTTCATTAACAACATTTACATTTGATGTTTCAGTATATCCCTGAACAAATCTTGGACGTTCATCACCTTCTGCAATATGAGCAGGACCTGTATTTTCATTTGCTTTGTAAAAACTATTTCCCATTTTTTCCAAATATCGTTCATTATCAAAGCGAACAACCTGGAATCGGTCAATTTCCTGTCCATCTTCTGAAAGAATTATTCCATCCTGATTAACCATAAAATGATCATTTTCAACATAAATTGGGCCATTTTCACCTAATACAGGATATCCATCTTTTGTTTCAAGAATTCCTTCTTTACCAATAAAAAAGTTTCCGTTTCTTGTATAACGTTCACCATAAGGTGTATCTATTACATAAAAACCTTCATTTCCAAGTGCAATGTCAGTTTTTGTATTTGTCAATTTAAAAGAGCCTTGTGAAAAATCTGTGTAGTTTTCATTGATTTCTACACCAATTCCTAAAGTACCAATAATTGGTGCCGCATCTGCTGAACCATCAGGAACAGAGTACACACCATCAAAATTTGTACGTCTGATTAGCAATTCTGAAAAGTTTTTACTAACTGTTATATCTTTTTTATAACCAGCTGTATCAACATTAGCCAGATTATTTGAAATTGCATCTAATCTGTACTGTTGTGCATTCATACCAGAAGCACCAGTATACCAACCTCGAATCATAAATCCTCCAAAATATTTCAATTTACATCTACTTCTTATATCGGAGTTATAAAAAATTTGTTTATATTTTTTTAAATAATTTGCAAAACCAGTATTTCAGACTTATAATTTACTTATTAATAAATGTACCTTAATTCAATTAAATTTTATAAATAGTTATAAATTACTAAGGAGTCTTTATATGTCTGATGAACCAAGAGTTTTGTCTATTATTTTAGGTGGTGGAAAGGGAACTCGTCTTTACCCATTAACAAAGGAAAGATCTAAGCCAGCAGTTTCTTTCGGTGGAAAATACAGAATTGTTGATATTCCAATTTCAAACTGTATTAACTCTGGATACAAGAAGATTTATCTTTTAACACAGTTTAATTCAGCATCCCTTCATCTTCACATTTCAAATACTTATAATTTTGACCGTTTCTCAGGTGGATTTGTTGAAATTCTTGCTGCAGAACAGACCTTGGAGCATTCTGGATGGTATGAAGGAACAGCTGATGCGGTAAGAAAAAACTTTATTCATTTTAAGACACAAAAACCAACCCATTATATTATTCTTTCTGGTGACCAGCTTTACAAAATGGATTTAAGAGCATTTATGGATGCCCATATTAAATCTGGTGCTGATGTTACTATTGCTACAACAGCAGTAAATCGTCACGATGCTTCTGGTTTCGGTATTATGAAAATCGATCAGGATAATCGTGTAAAAGAATTTATGGAAAAACCAAAGCCAGATCAGAATATTGATGCATGGAAAATTCCTGCAGAAGCTCGCGGTGCTCTTCCTCCAGAAAAAGAATACCTTGCTTCAATGGGTATTTATATTTTCAATGCAAATACAATGGAAGAAGTACTTAGTGGTGAAAATGAAAAATACACTGACTTTGGTAAAGAAATTCTTCCTTTAGCAATTGGCAAGAAAAAGATTAATTCATATGTATTTGACGGATATTGGGAAGATATTGGTACAATAAAGAGTTTCTACGATGCAAATATTGCATTAACAGAACCTTATCCAACCTTCGATTTCTTTGGCGAAACACAGCCAATCTATACTCACATGAGAAATCTTCCTCCTTCAAAAATCAACAAGGCAGAAATTTCTTCTTCTCTTACTTCGGAAGGTTGTATCATTACAGAAGCTAAACTTAATAAATCTGTAATTGGTGTCCGCTCAATCATTAATGAAGGTACAGAATTAAATGGTGTTATTATGATGGGTGCCGATTATTATGATACAGAAGCAGAAAAGAAAGAAGGAATTGCTGCAGGAAAACCAGTAACAGGCATTGGTAAAAACTGTAAAATTGCCAACACTATCATTGATAAGAATGCAAAAATTGGTGATAACTGTAAAATTGGTGTTACAGGAAGAAAGTATGAAGATGGTGACCACGGTTCATTCTATAGTGCAGACGGCATCATCGTTATTCGTAAAGGTGCAACTATCCCGGCTGGAACTGAAATTTAACTTATATAGTTATGTCTGACATGTACGAAAGGTTAGGTAATTTACTCAACAACGTGCTTGAAACAGGCGAAATTCCACAGGATGATATAACAAAGGATCAGAACCCCGTTAATTACAAGGATAATGGGGAAAATTCTGATCCTTTTTCTTTTATTAATGAAGAAAATTTCCGAAAAAAATACACAACAGAGAATGAAAACAACGTGGGAACCATTATAAAAGAAGAGGATTTAAAATGTATAAATATGCATAAATATACAAAACTAATGCATATACCTTGTATAGTGTCAAAAAGTTTAGACACACTACATATAGTGTCTGTAGAAAATCTAACATTAGATAAATTAAAAAAGCAATATCATAAAATTTTAAGGGAAAATCATCCTGATACTACAAATAAAAAAGGCATTTTATTCACTCCAGAAGAGCTTAAAAATGCCTTTGATATAGTTAAAAATTATTTTTTCTCCTAGTCATATATATGTATAATTTTTTATACATATTAATAATTATTATAACCTACTCTTCACTATCTTCTTTTTCAATTCCATATTCAATCAATTTTCTATGCAGGGTTTTACGACCAATACCTAAGGTTTCTGCAGTTTTTGTTTTATTCCCGTTATTTAATGCTAAATTTTCAGTAATGATTATTTTCTCTGCTTCATTCATTGTAATGCCAGCTGGAATAGTAATGGCAGAAATATCACATCCACTTCTAACTGTGGAAGGTAAATCATCAAAACTGATTTGATCTTTAGTACACATTACTACAGCACTTTCAACACAGTTTCTTAATTCACGAATATTACCTGGCCATGAATATTTTAATATGGCTGATTTAGCTCTGTTATCAAAACCTAAAATATTTTTCTGATTTTCAATATTAAATTCTTTTAAAAATCCGTGCATTAAAAGTGGAATATCGTCTTTTCTTTCTCTCAAGGCTGGCATTTCTATTCTAACAACATTAAGTCTGTAAAAAAGATCTTCTCTAAACTTACCAGCACGAACTTCTTCTTCAAGATTTTTATTGGTAGCAGCAACAATTCTTATATCCACATTAATTGTTTTTTCTCCCCCTACTCTTTCAAAACTTCTTTCCTGCAGTACTCTTAACAGTTTAATTTGAGTGCTTAAATTTATTTCACCAATTTCATCTAGAAAAATTGTCCCCCCATCTGCCAGTTCGAATTTTCCATGAGCTAAACTATCGGCACCAGTAAAGGCACCTTTTTCGTGACCAAACAATTCACTTTCTAAAAGAGTTTCAGACAAGGCTGCACAATGAACAACAATAAAAGCATTATCTTTTCTTGGAGATTGATTGTGTATTGCTCGTGCAACCAGTTCTTTACCAACACCACTTTCTCCTGTAATTAAAACACTAGCCTTTGTCGGTGCAGCTTTAGATATCATTGCTCTGACTTTATTTAGTTCGGCAGATTTACCAATCATATCATCAGCATTCTGATTATGTTTTAAACGTTCCTGTAATTCTTTAATTTTTAATTGTTGTGAACGTTCTGTTAATGCATTTTTTACAATTTTATTCAGGTGGTCTAGATTCAAAGGTTTTGTGAGAAAATAATATGCACCAGCTTTAATTGCTTTATTTGCTTCTTCAATACTTCCATGGCCAGTTAATACAATAATTGGAATACCAGGATTTTCTGTAGTAACATGTTGAACAACTTCTTCTCCACTGATTCCGTCCATTCTTAAATCTGTTATTACTAAATCAACGCCACCTTTTGCAATTATTGCAAGTCCTTCTTTTCCATTGGAAGCCTGTAAAACATTGTAACCTTCCAGTTCAAAATTATCGGCCAGACCATTTCTAATATTTTCTTCATCGTCTATAGTTAGAATTGTTAATTGATTCATATTAGATTCCTTCATTAGTTAATAATTTTTTATTTTTCTGTGGAAGAGGAAAAATCATTGTAAAAGTGGTGCCAACATTTTCTATAGAATCCACATTAATTTCCCCTGAAAATTCTTTAACAATTTTGTAAACCATTGTCATTCCAAGACCAGTACCGTTTGCTTTTGTAGTAAAATATGGTTCAAAAATTTTAGAAACATTTTCTTTAGACATACCACAACCATTATCTTGAACCTGAATTATATAGCGATTTTCAGTTTTAAAACATTTTATAGCAAAGATAGCATCATATTGTTCATCAATAGACGTGTCTATGTTTGATTTTTTTGTTTTAATTGCGGCTAATGCATTTTGTGAAAGATTTAAAACTATTTCTCTTAATAGTTTTTCATCCAGCATAATTTTTGCACCGTTATCCTTCACATCAAAATTCACTTTTATTTTTTCATTATTAAATTCCGGCGTAAAGAAATCCACTATATTCTGAATTAATTTTCCAGGATTTTTTAACTCTAAAGTTGCATTTACAGGTCTGACGGCCAGTAAAAAATCCATAATCAATTTATTTAAATGTTCAACCTCTTCATTTACTACATCAATATGATTTTCAACAAATTTTTTATCTGGAAGAATATTCTCATTTTCACGAGCTTTTAATAATGCTTTTTGAACAAGCTGGATATGAATACTTATTGCTCCTAATGGATTTTTGATTTCATGAGCCATTCCGGCAGCAAGATTTGTTAGATTTGCCATATTTTCCATACGATGTAGCCTGACTTCCTGATTTTTATTTTCAGTAATATCTCTAACAAGAATTATTCGCCCTTTTAACTCACCTTTATGAATTAAGGGTGTGATTGCTAAAGTAATAAATCTAACATTTCCACCAGGAGTCATTATAGAAAAATCTTCTGAGCTATTTGTAATAGATTTTGAAAAACAATTTTTTAAATAAATACAAATATCATCATCATCAATAATATCCCAAACAGGAAGCATATTTGCTTTTGGATCATCAGTATGCACATTAAAAGGAAGTCGACTTTCTACAATAGAATTTGCCTGCTGCAGAATAAAATCATTGTCTACTATTAATATACCTGTTGAGATGGATTCAAAAATAGAATATAAACTTTCATTTTCTTCTAAAACATCTTCCAGAATTGAAAGAACTTGTTCTTTTGATAGTTTAGATGCCTTTTGAGTTACTCTTTTTACATAGCCTCGCATAAAATTCGTCCGTATGTAATATTTATTTTACTTAAATCTCTTACCAGAATTTCTAATGCTGAATTTACAGATTGATTATACATTGTAACATTTTCCCAGGCAGTTTTTATCTTTTGTAAACTTTCCAGGGCAGCTTCACAACCATTTTGAGATTTTAATAATGGTTTTTGCATAGTTGAAATATGATTTAAAAATATTTTTAAGCTTAAACGTGGTTCAAATTTTCCACAATTCTTTACAATTTCAGAAGTTTGAGGAATGGAACCACGAACTATTTGTGAATAATAATTTTGGGCCTCTTCTTTTAATTTAGCCGCAGGAACAGGCAAAAAAGTCTCCAGGTATTCACCAATTTTTCCATTAAAATATTCATTTCTGTAGATACCTTTAATAACATTTTGCTGTTGTTCCAAAGTTCGGGAAGAAAAATTATAATTTCTTACTCTAGAAAGAATAGTTTGCATAACAGCATTCTTTTTTGAAGTTATCAAAATAAATTGACAGTCTGCAGGTGGTTCTTCAAGGATTTTTAATAAAGCATTTCGAACACCAGGCAACATTCTTTCTGCATTTTCAATAATTATTGTTTTTTTCCCTTCTTCTGATTTAACGTAGGCCCAATCTTCCATATTTCTTATCTGATTGATTGGAATTGAATCATATAAAAAATCTCTTTCTAAATCTC
>SAMEA3663085__coassemble_383_pt1 | contig 18914 bp, 17 predicted proteins | sample SAMEA3663085__metabat2_low_PE_011 | metagenome-assembled genome bin SAMEA3663085 (sample SAMEA3663085) | pig gut metagenome | biome: pig gut; feature: pig-associated habitat; material: faeces | place: France | collected 2012
ATTTACACGTAGAGTCAAAACGCTGCGCCACTGCTCGCGTTTTGCTCTACTCTTCCTCGAACTTGCTATTGAACAAATCTTCTAAAACGCTTGCGGCTTCGGATTCGTCTGGGCCTTCGATTGAGAAGGTTAATTGTGTATTGTAACCGGCACCCATGGCTATAACACCCATGATTGATTTTGCGTTTACTTCAATATCTTCACTTTTAATAATAATTTCGCTTTCAAACTTATTTGATGTCTGGGCAATTATAGCTGCAGGTCTTGCGTGAATTCCGGCTCTGTTCTGTACTGTTAAAATTTTTTCTACCATAGTTGACTCCTATATTTTTAGTATGAATCATCAATACCATAGAATGCGGCTTTTGCATCTCCAGTTTCGATCCATTTTAATACGTTCTGATTAAATTCTTTTGCAGAGTTATATCCCATATCCTTTAATCTTTCATTCATTGCAGCAGCTTCAATAATGATTGGAAGGTTTCGTCCAGGTTTTACTGGAATTTCAATAAGTGGAACTTTTACTCCAAGCAACTCTTTATAATTTTGTTCAGTTCCAATTCTGTCGTAAGATTTATTTGAATCCCAAGCTTCCAGCTGAACAATTAATTGAACTTCTTTTTGATTACGAATAGCACCAACACCATAAAGCTTTGAAATATTAATAATTCCAAGACCTCTAATTTCCATGTGGTGGCTAATCATTGCATTTGCACCTCGACCAAGCAATGTATTACCATTTACACAACGTAATTCAATAATATCATCTGCTACAAGACGATGTCCACGTTCTACCAATTCCAGTGCAGTTTCTGACTTACCAACACCAGAATGTCCATTTAAGAAAATTCCAATACCGTATACTTCAACTAAAACCCCATGAAGTGTTTTGTGAGGAGCAAAAATATTAGAGAATACACGAATAATTCTGCTGGAAAAATCTGTTGAAGTTAAATCTGTCTGTAAAATTGGAACACAATATTCTTCTGCCAGGAGACGAAATTCTTCTGTTGGTTCAAGATTATATGTAAAAACACAACAAGGAATCTCGTTTGAAAAGAATTCTTTTAAAACATCAGTTTTATTTTCATTGTGAAGTTTAAGAAGATAGGCAGTTTCACCTCTACCAAAAAGCTGAAGTCTTCCTCTGGCAAAGTTTTCATAAAAACCAGATAGAGCTAGCCCCGGACGATTGATTTCTGGAATTGTAATTGCACGTGGCAAACCTCTTCTACCCGCAATACACTTTAAATGCAATGCATCGTGACCAGAAAGATCAAGGTCGAGTAAATCCAAAACTGTGAATTTTTTTTCTGCCATAGACTTATACTATACACATAAACCGATATTTTAGCAATTATTTATACTAGTAAATTCTTTTTTCCCCATGCAGATATGAGGTTTGAAGGCTCTTTTGATAAAAGTGCTTTTACAAAAAGGAGATTTGTCTGACTAAAAACATTTCCCATAATTTCCTGTTCTTCGTTTGTAAAGTGACCAAGAACATAATCGGCAACTGAAATTTTATCATTTGATGGACGCCCAATTCCAAAACGGAGCCGCCAGAAATCTAGAGTATTTAATACTGCTTTTGTAGAACGTAAACCGTTATGACCGCCAAGTCCCCCAGACCATTTAAGACTGACAAAACCTGGCAGCATTTCTAATTCATCATGAATTACAAGGACATTTTCTGGTTTAAGCTTATAGAAATTTACAACTTCAATAATACTCTCGCCAGAAAGGTTCATATAAGTTTCAGGTTTAAGAAAATAAATATGAGCAGGAGCTTCTTCTGGAACTTTTACAGGCATTCCCTCTTTTGTAGAGCAGATTTTTGATTCACATGCCCAATTTGCTAATTCTGAAGGCGTAATGGAAGCAAATTGACCTTTAAACTTTTTCTGCCAGTTTATTTTTCCTGCAAAAGGAAGGGAATCTTCAAAATACCAGGCAACATTATGTCTGGTTTTTTCATATTCACGACCATAATTTCCAAGAAAAGCTACAAGTTCTATCATTGTTGTTCAACCTCTAAATCATTTATATTACCAAGGAATGCCTGAATAGTTTCTTCATCCACATCCCCGGTTTCTTCAGTATCAGTATTTTCTATTAAAGAAGATTCAGTTAAATCAAATATGCCTCGTAATGATCCTGAAAAAAGATATATATCTGCACTTCCATCTACAGTACCATATGTCTGTCTTTTATCTGCACCATTTTTTCCAAGCTGCAAAGAACGAATCATTTCACCATTTTTCTTTGCTACAACAGAAATGCATTTTTCTTCATCAAGCTGATATTTTTCAATATAAACTTCATTTTTTACAGAACCAACTTTATCAATTGCACGAACTGATGTAATAGCCTTTATCAAACTTTCTACGTAAGCCTGACTAGCCTCTACTTTATTCTGTCCAACGTACCATTTATCGTCCTGGAATACAAGATTAATATTCTGTCCCTGATTATAAATATTAATTTCATCAGGAGTGTCAGTCATTTTAAAAAGCTTTGTCGTATCTCTGTTTAATAAAATTCCTTGAATTATACAAACTGCAAGGAGAACAGCATCCAGAGAAAGTAAGATTATTTTTCTGATTTTTAATTTTGTCATAGTCTTCTCCTTATTTTTCTGCCTTTGTTTTTTCAACAGTACGTTTATCATCAGGATTATATTCTTTATTGATTTCTTTACGGCGTTTTGTTCTAATTCTCCATACTATAATGCCTGTAATAATTACAAGAATAGCAATTCCAAATTCATTAAAATACTGCATAATCATTGCAAGGGCTGGAGATTTTATGTCTAAAGAATTCAAATCTAACCCTTTTGTTCTCATAAGACAGAAATCTTCATTCTGGTTTAAATAATCAACAGAATTCATAAGTAACAATTCGTAGGCAGATGAACCATCCCCCTGAATAAAATTGGAACGGGTTGAAAAGGCAGAACCAAGTACAAGAACTTTTCCTGGCAAACGACTTGAAGAAATAAAACTTTCATCTTCCACAGGAGCTTGTGTAAATCCGCTTTGGAATTTTCCCTCCAGAATTACTGCAATGTTTTGAGGTCCCTTTGAAACTTCTCCTGAAGGATACATATCAGTATAAGATGGATAGAAGCTTTCAATAGGTTCTGCCCAAGAATCTTTGCTTGATTTTGCAAGAACTGTAACATCAATATTTTTATCTTCCTGGGCCAAAGAAATATCAAGAGCTCCATTTAGATACATATAAACATTTCCAAGATTTTTTGAAATTGGATGAGTCTGTGAAATCTGTTTTTTTGAAAGCAATGGAAGGAAATAAACTTTTTCACCTGTACTTGGATACTGTGAACAAGCTGGATCAAGAATAACATTTGAACCACGTTTAATACCCCATTTTTCCAATAATGTATCTAAGGAATTCTGATTTTCCAGGAATGAATCTGAATAACTTTGGGGTTGTGGATTTTCTACAAATGAATCCATAAAGAACATCAGATTTCCGCCCTTCATAAGGAACTGATCAATTTTAAATAATTCTTCCTGGGAATAATCTGTTGTTGGACCATTTATAATCACAGAATTAACTGATAAAGGAATATCCTGTTCCAAAAGATTAATTTCCAGCAGCTCGTAAGATTGGGACAGTAATTTTTTGAAGGCAGCACCACCATACTGAGAATTATTTAAATCAACTTCATTATGACCAATTATATAAGCAATCTGATTTGGTTTTGAAAGCAATGATTGTATTGCCTGTGTAAGCAAAGTTTCTATTTCCGAAAGCCCTGCAACTGTTAGTCCAAAAATATCATTTGTTATATGCACAGGAACTACACGGAATTCATCATTATAAGAAACAACTACGCCTACAGAAAGCAGTGAAATAGAATTATCCTGATTTCTGATTTTGACTCCAGGTAATCCATATTTTTCAATTACTTCGTTGTTGTCTTGAATAAGAGAATGTTTAAAAACCAGTCTATTCTGCTGTTTCTGATTTACAACATCAAATCCTTCCTGAACAATATCTGTAAGTTCATCACAAATTCCAGGCTGAAGAATATCTAATGCTTCTGTCATGTATAAATCTACATTTACCTTCTGAGATGGAGGAAGTGCAGACATAATATCTGATGCCGTAATCATTTTTGAAATTGTTGATGTAAGTGTGTATTCAAAACCATATGAAGATTCAATTGGATCCAGCAACTCCACATCATCACCATAAGTGATAGCTATTCCACGATAATCTAACTTAAAAGAAACTTCATTGTTTTTAAGAATTTGATCTTGAACCTGTCTGATTCCAAATAACTGTGCAGTTTCCTGATTTTCCTCTTTGGACATATCCATAAAAGAAACAGTTAAATTTTTGTTTCCGGCTGCTTTATATTCTTCCAGAAGATCTTTTACATATTGAGAAACATTGTTATATGGTGAAGGTAAATCTTCATCAAAGAAAACACGAATATTTAATGGTTCTTCCAATGATGAAACTAGATTTTTACTTGCATCTGATAAGGAAAAACCTTTTGATTCAGTTAAATCTATCTTTTTAAAACAATTAATGCTGAAAACATTTAACAACAAAAGAAAAATAATAAATAGAACAAAATCTGATTTTGAACTTTTAAGCCAGGCTATAATCTTTTTCAATTTTTTACCCCCTGTTTTTTGTCTGTTTCTGAACTTTTACTGTCATTACAAAAAATAAAGCAGTTACAGAAAGAAAATAAATAATATCTCGTGTATCAAGAATTCCTTTTGCAATTGAATCGAAATGGGCTCTAAAAGAGATGTATGATACAAAACTTACAAGTGAAGGTGGCAAAATAATTACAAAAATATCACACAAAGTGAGTCCCAGACAAATTGCAAGGCCTGTGAAAAAAGCGATGATTTGATTTTTTGTAATTGAAGATGAAAAACAACCTATTGCAGTATAAACAGCGCTTAAAAAAATAGCACCAGCATATCCACCAATTACGGGACCTGCATCTGGCGAACCAAAAATAACAAGGGTTATGACGTATAGCAAGGTGGGCGAAATCATTAAAAGTGTTCCAAAAAAGGATGCCAGATATTTTCCTGTTACCACATCCCACTCTGTTACAGGAAGTGTCATTAAAGTTTCCATAGATCCTGAACGACGTTCTTCTGCAAAAATCTTCATTGTAAGAGCAGGCACAAAGAATGATAAAAACAGGGGAAGATTTGCAAAATATGCTCTTAAATCAGCTCTATTCTGAACAAAAAATAATGAAAAGAACAAAACTCCATTTATAATCAAAAATAAACATGTAACAATATATGCTACAGGGGATGTAAAATATGCTTTTAATTCCCTTTTCATTATTACACTTAAAGTACTTGGTTTCTTAGTCATTTATTTTTCCTCCGATTTTTCAGCAGTAAGCAGGTGGAAAATATCTTCCAAAGAATTTTTATGAAGAGACATTTCATAAACTCCACACTTAGCCTTTACAAGAGCTTCAATTATTTGTGGTCTTATTTCTTTATTACCTTTTATACAAATACTCAAAACACAAAGATTATTTTTACCATCTTTTTTTTCTGAAACTGCAATTGAATCTACATCGCTATTTGATTCCAGAGCCGTTTTAGCAGCATCCACGCTATTTGAATCTACAGTTACCTTTACAGTTAACGCATGTCCAAACTGAGCTTTAAGTTCTTCTGTTGGACTGTTAGCAACAACCTGACCATCAGAAATAATGATAATATTACTGCAAAGAGTTTCTACTTCACTAAGAATATGGGTTGAAATAATTACAGTTTTTGTTTTTCCAATCTCACGAATAATCTCTCTTACATCTTCCACCTGATTTGGATCAAGCCCTGAAGTCGGTTCATCAAGAATAAGGATTTCCGGATCATTCATTAAAGCATGGGCTAAAGCAACTCTCTGTCTGTTACCACGAGATAGTTCGCTAATATTTTTGCTCATAACTTCTTTTAATCCACATTCCCTGCAAAGCTCAGGAACTTTCACAGAAGGATCCTGCCCCTGCATAGCTGCAATATATTCCAAATAATCTTTAACAATCATTTCACCATACAGTGGTGCTGATTCTGGCATATATCCGATTTTCTTTTTTACTTCAACAGGATTATCCTGAATATTTTGTCCGTCAATTAAAATTGTTCCAGCCGATGGTTCTAAAAAACCTGTAATCATACGCATTGTAGTTGTTTTACCAGCACCATTAGGACCAAGAAGTCCAACAATTTGACCAGTTGGAATAGAAAAACTAACATCGTTCACCGCACGAAAAGTACCAAAACTTTTGTAAATGTGGGAAACTTCAATCATTTGAAACGCCTCCATTTTTTCTATATATTATGATGATAATAATACATAATAATTCCTTTGTGTAATAATATTCTGTTAGAAGAGAGTAAAATGCATTTTCACAAAGAAATTCTGGAGGATGTATGAATAAATATATTAAACGGTATTTTATTGATGCAATGAGCGGAATGGCCCAAGGGCTTTTCGCATCTCTTCTGATTGGAACAATCATTAAAACTTTAGGTCAACAGCTTTTACGTCTTAGTGTTAATCCAGTTTTTCAGTTTTTAGTTGATGCAGGAAATTTTGCAACTGATGCCCATGTAGTTGGAGCTGCAATGGCAATTGGTATTGGTTTTGCAATGCAGGTTTCGCCCCTTGTTTTATTCTCCATGGCCGCAGTTGGTTCAGCTGCAAATGTAACTGGAGGTGCAGGTGGTCCTTTAGCTGTTCTTATTATTGCAATTATTGCAGCAGAAATGGGATGCCTCGTAAGTAAAAAAACAAAAGTTGATATTATTGTGACACCAGCAGTAACAATTATTTCTGGTGCATTACTTACAGTATTAACTGCAAAATATATTGGTTTAGCGGCAAGTTCTGTTGGTAAATTTATTATCTGGTCTACCCAGTTACAACCATTCTGGATGGGTATTATTGTTTCTGTTGTAGTGGGAATTGCCCTTACACTTCCAATCAGTTCTGCAGCAATTTGTGCAGCTCTTGGTCTTACAGGATTAGCTGGAGGTGCCGCAGTTGCAGGTTGTTGTGCACAGATGGTTGGTTTTGCAGTTATGAGCTTTAGAGAAAACAAATGGGGCGGAATCTTATCTCAGGGATTAGGAACAAGTATGCTTCAAATGCCAAATATTGTTAAAAATCCTAAAATCTGGCTGCCACCTATTATTGCTTCTGCAATAACAGGCCCTTTATCAACATGTCTTTTTAAAATGGAAATGAATGGTGCAGCCGTAAGTTCTGGAATGGGAACCTGTGGTTTTGTAGGACAGATTGGTGTAATTACAGGCTGGTTTGAACCAAGTGAAGCTGCCATCTCTCATGGAGCAATGGCAATATCACCTTCATTTATGAACTGGTTTTGTCTATTAATGATTTGTTTTGTACTTCCAGGTCTTCTTTCCTGGGCATTTGGACTTTTATTACGCAAAATCAATTGGATTAAACCAGGGGACCTTGCTCTTGAACCTGCAGCCGGTGCTGGAGCAAAAAAAGTTGTTGAAAATCAAGAAAATAATTAATAAAAATCATATAATTTGTGCTGGAGGCATAAAATGAAAATTGAAACAAAAGTATTACATTCAGGCTATAAACCAGAAAACGGCGGACCTGGAACAATCCCAATCGTACAGAGTACAACTTACCGCTTTGACTCTTGTGACCACGTTGCAGCTCTTTTTGACAAACCTACAGAATTCATGTATTCGCGTTTTGCTAACCCAACTTGTGACGCTGTAGAGAAGAAAATTGCTGATATGGAAGGTGGTGTAGGATGTATGCTTACTTCTTCTGGTCAGGCTGCAACCTTGCTTTCTGTATTAAACCTTTGTTCGGCAGGTGATTCTTTTATTGCTTCTTCATCAATTTATGGTGGAACAATCAATCTTTTTGGTTTTACATTAAAAAAGCTTGGTATTGAATGTATCTGGGTTGATGTAAATGCAACTTACGATGAAATTGTAAAAGCAATCAAACCTAATACAAAATGTATTTTTGGTGAAACAATTGCAAATCCAGCTCTTACAGTATTCGATTTTGAACTTTGGGCAAAAGCTGCTCATGATAACAATCTTCCTTTGATTATTGATAACACTTTTGCAACACCATATTTATGCCGTCCATTTGAATGGGGTGCTGATATTGTAGTTCACTCAACAACAAAATATATGGATGGTCACGCTGTTCAGGGTGGTGGATGTATTGTTGATTCTGGTAATTTTGACTGGGAAAAAGTTTATAAAGCTACAGGAAAATTTGCTGATATGGTTGAACCAGATGAATCTTACCATGGTTTGAAATATGTTGGTGATTTTGGAAAAGCAGCTTACATTGTAAAAGCAAGAACTCAGTTAATGAGAGACTTTGGTTGTTATCCTGCAGCACAGAGTGCATTCTATTTGAATATGGGGTTGGAAACACTTCCTATCCGTATGGAACGCTACTGCCAGAATGCAAAAAAAGTTGCAGAATTCTTTAAAGCAAGTGATAAAATTGCAAAAGTTGCTTACCCAGGACTTGAAGGGGATGAATATTACGAACGAGCAAAGAAATATCTTCCACTTGGAACTTGTGGTGTAATTTCTATCAGTATTAAAGGTGGACGTAACGCCGCAGTTCGCTTTATGGATGCCCTTGAGCTTTGTTCAGATGAAGTACATGTGGCAGATATCAGAACTTGTGTGTTACATCCAGCTTCTGCTACTCATCGCCAGCTTACAGATGAACAGCTGGTAGCAGCAGGAATTGACGGTGGTATGGTTCGTGTAAGTGTTGGTCTTGAAAATGTTGATGATATCATTGAAGATCTTAAAAAAGGGTTAGCTGCAATTTAGACCGATTTACAAAGAGTTTATACCAAAACTTTAGAAATTCCGATAGATTTTATTATTCCACTGAATATAAGGAATTATATAAAATTTATCGGAATTATTTTTATGTAGTCAAACATCGCTAACTTTACTTGTCTATGAATAAATGCAATCTGTGGGCTTAATTCCTCCTTCCTCCTTCCTCCTTCCTCCTTCATACTTCATTCTTATTTCTTAATTCTTCATTCTTAATTCCTAATTCCTCCTTCCTCATTCCTAATTCCCTTGTCTAGTCTAAAATTCCTAAATTTACAAAAAAATAAACTTTTTTTTCGACTTTTTAAACAATTTTGTCATTTTTATGTTATACTGATTTTTACATTCATTTAATAAAAGTTATTTATTTTAGGAGTACTTGTGAGTAAGCATGATTTTCCCCAAATCCATTTTTATGATCAGGATTTTGTAGACATTTATAGCAAAACATGGACTTGGGTTTCAGCATTTTGGATGAATCCAAAAACTGGTGAACAGGATAATGAGGGTCTTTTTATTTATCCTGAAAACTCTAAAAAAATTGTTAATCAGTTTGATTCAATCTTTTCTTCTTTCTTTTTGGTATACTCAAATCGCAATTTTGATGCCTGTAAAAATATTGACTATTTCTATGCTCGTCAGGAAGAAAATGGTGCAATCCGTTGTAAATATGATACAGAAAATGATCAGCCTGTACTTGATTCCAGCAACCCAAATGGAATTGGTTTACCATTGTTTGCGTGGGCAGAACATAATTTGTATCATAAATCAGCTAACAAACGAAGAATAAAAGAAGTTATGCCTTTCCTGCAGAAATATGTTACATGGTTAGATGAAAATTTCAAACAGGAAAATGGTTTATATGCAGTTCCAGCTTCTGTAAGCAGAATGGAAAACAGCCCAAGAGATGATGCATATTATCCAATCGACTTTAACGCATGTATGGCAATTAATGCAAATTACATGGCTGCTCTTGGTGATATTCTTAATGATAAAGATTTAAGTTTCCAGTATAAGAGAATGTACTTTTCAATTAAGACAAGAATCAATTCTCTTATGTGGGATAATGACACTGGTTTCTATTATGATCTTGATAAAGATGGTAATAAGCTTTCTGTAAAAACAATTGCTGCTTATTGGACAATGCTGGCAGAAATTCCTAATGCAGATAAAGCTGATAACCTTATTGATCATTTAAATAATCCTGATTCCTTTGGAACAGAACATCCATTCCCTACTTTAAGTGCTGATGATCCACACTTTAGTGAAGATGGAAATGGCTATTGTGGAAGTGTTATGCCAAGCTTTAACTTTATGGTTATTAAAGGCTTGGAAAAATACGGACACTATGAGCTTGCAAGAGAATGTGCAATTAGACACTTATACTTTGTTCTTGAAGGTCTTATGCCAAATGAAAATAAAGAACCAGGTGACTTGTGGGAAGCATATCTTCCTAACAGAGAAGGTAAAGCTATTATGCCAGGAAATCCTAACTTCCCTAAAAAGCGTTATCTTGCTACAGTAGGACTTTCAACAATTGCCTTAATGATTGAAAATGTAATTGGACTTTCAATCAGTTTGCCAAGAAAAACTGTAGATTGGATTATTCCAAACCTTGAAATAATGGGTATTGAAAATCTTTCTCTCAAACGTAACCTTATTACAATCTTAAGTAATAAAAGTTCTCGTGGTTGGGAAATTCAGATGGAAAGTGAAAAACTATATTACTTTACAATCAATATTATTGATCAAACCCAAAAAACATTACCAGTTCCTTCTGGAAAGTGTACAATCCTGATTGATAAACTTTAATTTATTTTGTTATATAAAAAAGCAGGTTTTAATCTGCTTTTTTTTTAAATAATTCTTGTTTTTTAAGTAAATTTAGTTTAATATTTAAGTAAATAAACACTAATATTTTCAGGAGATAAATTCATGATTCATGAAATGTACTCGAAAAAACTAAAAGAATATGAAAAATTCATTTCACGTAAAAACAAGATCGACAAAACATTTTACAATGGAGTTTACAACCGTTATGTAAATCCAATTCTTACAAGAGATTCTCTCCCTCTTACATGGAGATATGATCTTTGTAAAGAAACAAACCCATTTTTTATGGAACGCCTTGGAATTAATGCAATCATGAATTCTGGTGCAATTTACTTAAACGGAAAATATTGTCTGGTTTGCCGAGTTGAAGGTAATGACAGAAAATCCTTTTTTGCAGTAGCAGAAAGTCCAAATGGAATTGATAATTTTAGATTCCGTGATTATCCTGTTCAGTTGCCAGATACATGTCCGGAAGAAACAAACGTTTATGATATGCGACTTACACAACATGAAGACGGATGGATTTATGGAGTTTTCTGTTCTGAAAGTAAAGATACAAGCAATCCTGATTTAGGAGCGGCAGTTGCAGCAGCAGGTATTGTTCGAACAAAAGATTTAGAAACTTGGGAAAGACTTCCTAACCTTATAACAAAAAAATCTCCACAGCAGAGAAATGTTTGTCTTCATCCTGAATTTGTAGATGGAAAATATGCTTTCTACACTCGACCAATGGACGATTTTATTAATACAGGAAGTGGCGGTGGAGTTGGTTTTGGTCTTTGTGATGATATTACAAATGCTGTAATTGATGAAGAAAAAATCATTTCTAAACGGGTTTATCACACAATTACTGAAGCAAAAAACGGTGCTGGTGCAACACCAATCAAAACAGAAAAAGGATGGATTCACATCAGTCACGGAGTAAGAAATACTGCAGATGGTCTTCGCTATGTTTTGTATGTTTATGCTACAGATTTAAAAGATCCAAGCAAAGTAATTGCAGAACCAAGTGGCGTATTCCTTGTTCCTCTTGGCAAAGAACGCACAGGGGATGTTTCAAATGTTGTTTTCAGTAATGGTGCAATTGAAAAAGATGGTAAAGTATTTATTTACTATGCTTCATCTGATACAAGAATGCATGTAGCTACAACAACAGTAGAACAGTTGATTGATTACACATTTAACACACCAAGGGATCCACACCGCTCACCAGACTGTGTAAAACAGAGATGTGAATTAATAAAGAAAAACCTGGAATTACTGAAGTAGGAATTATTCTTAATTCTTAATTCTTAATTCTTAATTCTTATTTCTTAATTCCTAATTTCCACAGCGCCTTGTCTTAAAACTTTTGGCAGTCCATTTTCCATGGCCACCAGGGTAGAAGGGAGGGCGCCTTTTTTATCCCCATCATCAATAATAAGGGCAACCTCCTCTTCAAACTCTGCTACAATTTCTGGCACAGTTTCAAGCACCGGACAACCGCTTCTATTAACACTGGTACTATATATGGGAGCACCGGCCTTCATTATAATTTCACGCAACCACAAATCGCCGGGACATCTGAATGCGATGGTTGGATATCTTTTATACAATGGATGGGTTTTCTTAGTATTTACAATAATTGTTAATGCACCAGGCCATTTATTCAAAAGGGAGTCAGGAATGTTATCATCGGTATACTTTTTTATATCTTGTGGACAACCGATTAATTGAATCAAAGGTTTTGTTTCTGCCCTGCCTTTAATTGTTCGAATTTGAGCATCAGTTCCTTTATCAGAAGGAATATCTTTCTCAAAAACAAGCCCACTAAAACCATAAACAGTATCTGTTGGAATAATTACAATCTGATTTTTTTTTAGTGCTCCTAAAACTTTTGCTGCACCATTGGCATCTTTTTTGCAAATCATTTAAGACTCCAGCTTTTACCATCAAAAATATAAACAGTTTCCTCGCAATTGCCTTTTAGCCCTTTTCCCCAATAGTTTTCCACATCACGATTTTCTAAATAACAGGTAAGTCCTGCAATTAAAGCTCCATGAGCAACAAGCAATATTTTTTTATCACCATAATCTTTGTACAAAGGTTCTATTTCATTCTGCACAAAAGCTTTAGTTCTTTCCATTAGATGAGGAAAACTTTCACCACCTTCTGGGGGAACATAAAGAGCCGCATTTGAAAAAAAATATTTTCGAGGATTGTCGGTATTCATCCAATCATCATAGAAAGTACCTTCCATTCCGCCAAAACTGATTTCCTTAAGTCTCTCATCCCGGAAAATTTTTACATTTTGATGTCCACGGATTAAACATGCAGTTTCATAAGCTCTATTAAGTGGAGAAGAATAAATTCTTTCAAAGGTTATATTTTCTTTTTCCAAACGAGCTCCTAATAAACCTGCTAATTCTCTTCCCTTTTCATTTAATTCAATATCAATATTTCCCTGAAACCTCTTTAATTTGTTCCAGTCAGTTTCACCATGTCTTACAATATAAAGTTCCATAATTTTTTATTCCTGAATCTAAAATCTAAGTCTTCGTAAATGTGTAATTTTACTTACAAGAAAACCTTCTATATTATTTTCTGGAACAATGCTTATTCGTGCAATTGCTTCCATATTTTGTTTTACTAAACTGATTGGTTTTCCAATAAATATAATATATTTTCCTGCATTTTTTGAATCTGGAAGTGTAATTTCCATTAAATCACCGACTTCAATTGCAGAATCAATTAAATGTATTTTTCCACCATAGTCAGTACCATTTGCTTCAAGTATTTCAGAGCGAACAAAAGCTTTGTTTAACTGCTCTTTTGAAATAATCATTCTTTGATTAATTCTATTCAAAAGATTTTCGTTGGCCACTTTTTCAAGCTTCATATTGGCAAGCTCTGATTTCAACTCCTTTAGAATTTCCGCTGCCGGTTGAAAATTAAATGGAGTTTTTTCTTTACTTTCAAAAACAAGAGGATTTCCTTTTTTCAAAATTGGGAATGGAATCTTTTCGCCTTGTCCTATAGTATTTTTAACTTTCCCCATAAAATCAAAGCCACTTTCGTTTATAAAATCTTTTATATCACCAGTTGGCGGAACATCAAGCAAATAAATACCTTCAGCCAGTTTTTCTTTGATATGTTTTTTAATTCTTGGATTATTTTCCGCAATTTGAATATTGTTTCCAGAAACCCTAAGAATATAACCATAATAAATCATTGCAGAAACATAACTGGCATACCATTCCGAAATAGACATTAAAAGATTTTGTGGTAATTCATATGAAGAAAAATCCTTTAAATATGAAATAATTTCTTCTGGTTTATATCCTTTATCAAATCCTGCACAAACTGACTGCTTTGTAATAGAATACTCTGAAACTATAGAAAAGCTGCGGATTTGTAAAAAAGTTGTTAAAGGTAATAGTTTTGCTAAAGAAAGTCCTGGCAAAATTGTAACTGTATATGCAGAATCTATATTCAAAACTTTTTCCATGCCTGATTGTGTCTGAGATTTTCCAACCTTGTAAACAGACATACCATTTTCATCTTTTCCAATCTCTTGCAAAAGACCAAATTCAATAGCTGCCTCAAGCATTACTTCTATAAGATTTCCCGCCTGCTGACTAACAAAATCAACCTCTTTTTTTGCAGCTTCCAGAATCTGTGAAAAGCGGGAGTTTGATTTTGTAACGCCAGATAATGAATTGGAAGCCGTTATAAAAGCGAGTTTTGTGATTGTTGGAATTGTATATCCGGTTTCTGGAATAGATGAAATACAATCAAGCAAAAGCTGTGCCTGCTTTTTTAATCCATCTCTACTAAACCTTGAACCAGCCGCTGCACACAAAAAGGCAATTTGAGTTTCTTCAGACAATTCACAAAACAGACGTAAACGCTCAAAATCAATTTCCATTTTTCGTTCACCTTCTTTTACAATTGAAAGGTTCACAAAACTGTTCATGAGCAACTGAAGACATTTTTCTTTTCCTGGAAATATCTGTTCTAATTTTGAAAAATCAGTTTTTTTGATTGTTCCATCATTTTTACACGAGCATCCATACACAGTTAAAAATGAAATAAACGCTGCAATAAAATTAGGCGAAAGATAAAATACATCATTATAATTTTGTGTAACAACAGGACTACTAAAAAGAATATTGGAAATATTCAAATAAGGATTTAATTTGTCTCCAATAAGAGGATTAATTCTGTAATATTCTTTATCTGAATATTTATCCTTTTGAATAAAAAGAATTAATCTGGATACAAGATTGGAAAGCTGAGCATAAACTTCGCTTAACTTATAATCCCCGGCAAAAAAATCGGTTAGTGTTTCTTTTGTAGGATTATTGGTGTAATAAATTGCAGATAAAATACTTATATCAAATGAATCGAGAAGATTAATAATATGATTTTGATTATCCTGATTATGAATGAAGCTTGCCAATTGTTCAGTAAGGCGCTGCTTATTATACGGAGTTTTTACTTCTCCAATATAAAGCCGCATTAAATCAAAAAATTGAGAGTCATCAAGAGAAAGAATAGACTCCTGCCATTCTGAAACTGTTGGTCTATAAATCATTATCATCTCCACTATAGCGAACAATTCTGTATGCGTACCCTTGTTCTGCAAGGAATTTCTGACGGTTTGAACCAAATTCTTCTTCTACAGTGTTGCGGGTAATTAAACTAAAGAATTTAGATTCTCTTTCTTTTGGTCTTAAAATACGACCCAATCTCTGTGCTTCTTCCTGTCTGCTTCCAAAAGTTCCACTTATCTGAATAGCAATTGATGCATCAGGTAAATCAATTGCAAAATTTGCAACTTTTGAAACAACAAGAACACGAATTTTGCCAGAGCGAAAATTCTTATATATTAAATCACGCTGAACATTAGGTGTTTTACCAGTTATGATTGGAACATTTAAGATTTTAGCTATTTCTTCCAGCTGACTTAAGTATTGTCCAATAACAAGAATTTTATCATCCTTATATTTTTCAATAATTTTTTTAACAACTGGTAATTTATCTGGATTTTCGCTGGAAATTCTATGTTTTTCCCGAGAATTTGCTACAGCGTAATCAATTTCACTTGCAAGAGGTAAATCTACACGAACTTCAACACATTCTGCAGTTGCAATCCAATGATCTCTTTCTAATTCTTTCCATGGAACATCATAGCGTTTTGGTCCAACCAGACTAAATACATAGCCTTCACATCCATCTTCACGAACTAAAGTAGCTGTTAAACCAACACGACGAACTGCTTGTAATTCTGCAACAACACGAAAAACTGGGGCTGGAAGCATATGAACTTCATCATAAATAATAAGCCCCCATGGACGCTCATGAAAAATTGAAAAATGAGGATATGGACCATCTTTTGCAGGTCGCCATGTAAGAACCTGATAAGTAGCTACAGTAACAGGTTTTATTTCTTTATTTTCACCTGAATATTCAGCAATCTGATCTGCAGTTAAATCTGTCTTATCAAGTAATTCATCAATCCACTGATGTACAGCTGAAATATTAGTTGTAATGATTAGGGTTGATGTTTTTAACATATCCATAATTGTCATGCCAACAATAGTTTTTCCTGCACCGCATGGCAATACAATTGTCCCAAAACCAGTTCCAGGTCCTTTATCACCAACAAGTGCCTTAGCAGAATTTTTCTGATACTCTCGAATTTCTAATTTTTTCCCAGTAAGTGTTTCACTTCGCAAATTTACTGCCAGGGGTTCCCCGTCTGCTAAAGAAACTTCATCTTTTACTGGCCATCCTGCTTGAAGAAGAAGCTGTTTTACAGTTCCACGATCTGTTAATTTTAAAAGAAATCCTAATTCTGGAGTTTTCTGATTTCCATTCTCTATGATAGTTTCATCAAGTTCATTCTTTAAAAATATTTTTTTTACCGATGGATTTGCCCCAATTTCCTTATATACAGGAATAGAATCTGCCACAAGATAAAGATATTTTTCGATAATAAAATCCGATTTTTCAGATTCTTTATTTTGCTTTTCACTTTCTTTTAAAATTTTTGAAGGCTCAACAGGAACCTTTACCTCTGGCCCTTCAATAAGCTTAAGCTTTCCAAAACGTCCACTAATTTCATTAATCCACATTACAATAGACTGGGGCACATCATAACGGGCATATTTATTCAGAACATCAATAGCATCCTGAGAAGTAAAACCTGCAGAAGCCGCATTCCAAAGTGATAAGGGAGAAAGCTTATAAGTGTGTAAATGTTCTGGAGATTTTTCCAGCTCTGCAAATGGGATTAATGCATTACGACATTCATCTGCCTTAGGAGCATGAACATCCAATAAAAGAGACCGGTCGCCTTGAACAATTAAAGGGTTTTCATAATTCATCGTAAACAAATATTATATAGAAAAACAGTACTTAATAAAAGTAAATTGAAAAAAATAGTAATAGATTCTACTGATTTTTTCTTGTTTAATTTTTTTAGTGTTCACCCAGCCCTTTTGTTATTCTTGAGATTTTTAATAATTTAAATGTTATAATCTACCCATGAGTAAAATAAAACTTAACTTAGAACTTTTCTGGTCTTTTTTTAAGATTGGAGGAATGACCTTTGGTGGTGGACTTACAATGCTGCCAATGCTTGAACATGAACTTGTTCAGAAAAAAGAATGGGTTTCCGAAGAAGAATTACTTGATTGCTATGCTATTGGACAATGTACACCAGGTATCATTGCAGTTAATACAGCAACATTTGTTGGTTATAAGAAAAACAAAATTTCTGGGGGAATTTTTGCAACCTTGGGAATGATTTTTCCATCTATTTTGATTATTACTATTATTGCAATGTTTCTTAAGAATTTTATGGATAATATATGGTTTCAGCATGCCTTACAGGGGGTGCGTGGTGTTGTTTGTGCACTACTGTGTAATACGGTTATTAATCTTCGTAAAAAAAGCCTTAAGAATCTTTTTACAGAATTAGTTTTTCTTGCAGTTTTACTATTAGGTTTCTTTACAAAAATCCCAACAATCATTTTGGTTTTATTAGCAGCAGCTGCAGGAATTATTGCCGATTTAATTAAAGAAAAAACAGAACATCTTAGAAAACAGGAGGGAGAAAATGAATAACTTTATGCTTGCTCTTTTAGTTTTCTGGGAATTTTTCAAAATCGGACTTTTTGCAGTTGGTGGAGGTCCTGCTACACTGCCATACTTAATGGAGCTTACAGAAAAGTTTGACTGGTTTACTATGGAAGAGCTTACAAATATGATTGCTGTAAGTGAATCTACTCCCGGACCTTTAGGAATTAATATGGCAACCTATGTTGGTTACCAGACTTTAGGACCAATTGGTGGTATTATTTCAACATTAGGTCTTGTAACACCTAGTATTATCATAATTTGTATAATTGCAGCTTTCTTTTCAAAATTTAATAAAAACCCTTTTGTCCAGTCGGCCTTCTCCACAATCAGGCCTGCCGTTGCGGCAATAATTGCAGTTGCAGTTTATAGTATTTGTAGGGTTTCACTATTCAAAATTACTGAAACATCTATTTCCCCACAATGGAACTTGATTATTTTTGCCTCGATTACACTAGGACTTTTGCAAATAAAACCACTAAAAAAGATACACCCATTTATGTGGTTTGTAATGGGTGCAATTATTGGACTTATACTTAAGTTTTAAAATAAAAAAGACTGTTCATTTTGAACAGTCTTTTTTCGTTTCATTTCAACAAATTAGTGGTGGAATAATCTTATACCATTAAATACCATTACCATTCCGTAGCCGTCAGCAGCTTGGATTACTAAATCGTCTCTCACTGAACCACCTGGCTGAGCAATTACTGTTACACCAGATTTTTTAGCACGGTCAATATTATCGCCAAATGGGAAGAATGCATCTGAACCAAGAGCAACATTTGTATTCTTTGAAATCCATTCTGCTTTTGCTTCACGAGTAAATACTTCTGGTTTTACTTTGAAGATATTCTGCCATTTACCTTCAGCTAGAACATCCATGTATTCTTCGCCAATATAAACATCAATTGCGTTATCACGATCTGCGCGTTTAATTCCGTCTACAAACTGAAGTCCCAAAACCTGTGGACTCTGGCGCAACCACCAGTTATCAGCTTTCTGACCAGCAAGGCGAGTACAGTGAACACGGCTCTGCTGACCTGCACCAATACCAATTGCCTGTCC
>SAMEA3663085__coassemble_419_pt1 | contig 17662 bp, 14 predicted proteins | sample SAMEA3663085__metabat2_low_PE_011 | metagenome-assembled genome bin SAMEA3663085 (sample SAMEA3663085) | pig gut metagenome | biome: pig gut; feature: pig-associated habitat; material: faeces | place: France | collected 2012
GAAAATATTACTGTTAGTGAAATTCAGCAGGAATTACTCCATGTTTCTTCTGATGAAAAAATGAAGCTTTTGCTTGGTATTATTAAAAATGAAAACCCAGAATCACTTATTATTTTCTGTAATACAAAACGCTCTTGTGAAGTAGTTGCTAAACGTCTTCAGATGAATGATATTAAAGCTGAATTTCTTATTGGAGATTTACCACAGGCAAAACGTTTGCAGATTTTGAAATCTTTGAAGGCTGGCGAAGTAAAATGCCTTGTTGCTACTGATGTGGCTGCCCGTGGTATTGACGTTGATGACCTTGCAATGGTAATTAACTACGATCTTCCTGTAGAAGCAGAAAATTATGTTCACAGAATTGGTCGAACTGCTCGTGCTGGAAAATCTGGAAAAGCATATACATTCTGTTCTGAACAAGATGTTTATAATCTTCCTGCAATTGAACGTTATATTGAAATGTCTATTCCCGCTACTGTTGCTTACCCAGAGCAGATGGCTGAAGATAAATCTGCTGGTGTTTACATTAAAACAGAAAACTGGCGTGGGGACGATGAATTGGATAATCGCCATGGATATAGAAAAGGTAGAAATGGTGATTATCATAACAAGCGTGGTGGTGATTATCATAAAAAGGATTATTATCACAAAGACGGAAATAAAAACGGTTATAAAAAATCTGGTGATTACAAGAAAGATGGCTATAAGAAAGGTGGAAAAGGTAAGGGAGATTATAAATCTAAGAGACCATATATTGATCCTGCAAAACTGGAAGGACTTTCTTATGAAGAACGCATGAAGCTTTACAAAGATGCATATTCTTCACAGGGTAAAACTGAAAATAGTTACAAGAAGAACAATAGAAATGGTTCTTACAAGAATGGTAATTATAAAAACGGTTCTTACATAAAAGGTGAATATAAAAATAATAACAAGAACGGTAAGAACTACAATAAAAACGGAAAGAATTGTAGCAGTAATAAAAAGCCTGCTGCTCCTGTTAAAAAAGGTCTGTTTGCAAAAATTAAAGCTTTATTCAGCAAGAAAAAATAAGCGGGCGTTACGGGCCGGCGTTTGAGGCCCGTTAGAAGGGGTAGCGAACAACGCAGTGTGAGACAGGGGAAGGCTTTCCCCTCTTTATTTTCATTTTTAATTATTATTTATGAGGAAAACAAATGATTACAGTAAGTGATGTAAGTGTTTCTTTTAGTGAGAAACCTCTTTTTAAAGATGTTAACTTAAAATTCAATAAAGGTAACTGTTATGGTATTACAGGGGCTAATGGGGCTGGAAAATCTACTTTCTTAAAGCTGCTTTCTGGTGAACTTGAAAAAGATTCTGGTGAAATTTTTATGACACCTGGTGAACGTATGGCTGTCTTAAAACAGGACCACTTTGCTTTTGATGAATATTCTGTAAAAGATACTGTTATGATGGGATTCCCAAAATTGTATGAAGTTTCTAAGGAACGTGATGCAATTTATGCAAAAGAAGATTTTACTGAAGAAGATGGTATTCGTTCTGCAGAACTTGAAGCTGAGTTTGGTGAACTTGGTGGATATGAAGCTGAAAATCAAATTGAACAGATGCTTTCTGGACTTGGTTTGGAAGAAGAACACCACGATAAAATGATGAGTGAACTGGATGAATCTCAGAAGGTTCGTGTTTTGCTTGCTCAGGCTATCTACGGTAATCCGGATGCTTTGATTCTTGATGAACCTACTAACGGTTTGGACATTGAATCTATTACCTGGCTGGAAAACTTTCTTTTGGAATTTGAGAACACTGTAATTGTTGTATCTCATGACCGTCACTTCTTAAACACTGTATGTACTTATATTTGTGATATTGACTTTGGAAAAATAACTCAGTTCTCTGGAAACTACGATTTCTGGTATCAGATGACACAGGTTATGCAGCGTCAGGCTCACGACCAGCAGAAGAAGACTGAAGAAAAAATGAAAGACCTTCGTGAATTTATTTTACGATTCAGTTCTAATGCTTCTAAAGCAAAACAAGCTACATCTCGTAAAAAGATTTATGATAAATTGGCAGATAGTCTTGAAGATATTCCTGTTTCTACTCGTAAATTCCCATATGTAAATTTTAAAGCTGATCGTGAAATTGGTAATAACGTTCTTGAAATTAAAGATTTGAACTTTACTGATGCAGATGGAAATAAGCTTCTTAATAATTTTAGTCTTACTGTAAATCGTACAGATAAAATTGCATTTGTTGGTATTGAACACAACTCTGTTACAGCATTATTTGATATTATAAATGGTGTAAAAAAGCCTGACTCTGGTGAGTTTGCCTGGGGACAGACAACTTCTCAAACTTATTTGCCTCGTGATAATGCGGATTCTTTTGCAAATGATTACAACATTACTGAATGGCTTAAACAGTATTCTAAGGAACAGGATGATGCTTATGTTCGCGGCTTCTTAGGTCGTATGCTTTTTAGCGGTGATGAATCTTTGAAAAAAGTAAAAGTTCTTTCCGGTGGTGAAAAAGTACGTTGTATGCTTTCTAAACTTATGCTTTCTGGTGCAAACTGTATTACAATGGATGATCCTACAAACCACCTGGACCTTGAAGCAATTCAGTCTTTAAATGAAGGCTTAATTGCTTTCCCAGGCGTTCTTTTGTTCAGTTCCCATGATCATGAATTTATTCAGTCTATTGCAAATCGTATTGTAGAAATTACTCCAAATGGTGTAATTGATCGTATGATGAGTTTTGATGATTATATTGCAGATCCTCAGATTGCTGAAATGCGAAAGAAAATGTATGAAGGAACAGGAAAAAAGATTAAATACAGAGTTTAATTTTTGATTCTTAGATTTTTCTTATTGTTTTCTTATGATATAAATTCTTCTTTGAGTTATACTATATAATATAAAGTGTAATTCAAGGGAGATTTTTTTTATGAAGAAACTTTCAATTATTTTAGCTGGATTAGCAATTGGCAATATGGTTTTTGCTGCAAAGGTTTCTATTTCTCCAGTAAAAGTTTCTTATAATCAAATTACAACAGATAATAATGGCAAACTTCAGCAGACTGTAATTGCAGATAATGGAATGTCTGTTACTGTAGGTGCAGAACTTGAAGATGAAACCTTAAAATATTCACTATATCTTGATAATATTACAGACCCTAATTACCTATTAAGACAGGATTGTATAAAAACTTACTATGGTAATTTTGAAAAAGATGAATGGACAGAAAATACTTCTTCTGCCTATTCAAATGTTCAGACAAAGAATTCATCTTCTGATTCTGAAATATCTGCAGCAGAAGCCTGTGTAATTGCAGGTGCAACATGTTTATGTGCCCTTACACTTTTTGAAATTTGTAATTCCTCATCTAGTTCGTCTAGTTCTACACGAAGAGTTTCTTCTTCAAGTTCCAATAAAGTTTCCAGAGTTCCTTCTTCTCCAGCCCCTGTAAGAAGATCTACTACAACGGTGATATCGCCAGCTCCTGTATTTAATTGGATTATTATTGATTCAGGAACAAGAGCTTCAAATTCAGCAAATTCAAATACATCATCAAATTACAATAATGTAACTCCTGGAATGACAGAGTCTGTTTCTGTTGGTAGTTCTTATGCAGGAACTTTTTATGTGCCTGCTGGTGTTGGTCCTGATTATAGAGTTCGTTTTATAGTTTCTAAAAATGAATATATCGATTTTTATTTTTCAAGAAGCGATAGAGATAATGTAGCAAATCCTTTTAAAGATAGAAATTATGGAAGACATTCCTTATTGCTTTCATGTGGTATTCCTGATTTTAATCGCTTTGGTGCATATTACATTTATTCTGGAAAAACAGTTGGTGTATATACAGGCCTTTCTATTCAGTCACAGGATTGGGATTTACAAAATGCAGCTTATATGGAAAATGGATTTGATAACCTTACTGTAGAAGATTTTGTTCCTTATCCTAAAAATGGAAATGATTATAACTGTACATACAGATTAAATCCTAATTCAATAGACGATTCAAAAACTGTTACCGATATTGTTGATTTTACTCTTGGATTAACAGTAAAAACTATTCCACACACTTGGCTTATGATTGGTTGTGGATTAGATATTGGAATGAATCATTATTATGGTACTATTGAAGGAGCGGCTAATGGAAATGCTTACGAAGTGCTTTATGAAGGAGGCTATGTTCAGGATAATATGCCAGTATTTGCCGCAGCACCACAGATTGGTGTTAATTTAATTTTTGATCATCTTGATTTTGCCGCAACCTATCAGTATTCCTTTATTGATGGTTCAAAGTTTGATTTGATGATTGGTATTGCTTTCTAAAACATATGGAAACTTTTATAAACGGGCTTTCAGGTTTGCCAGCATGTCTGAAAGCATCTCGTGAGTTTCTTCTTCTGTTATTTGTTTTGGCTCGTGATATTCCACAAGATTTGATGGAATTTCATCTAAAAAGCGACTTGGTTCACATTCTCTTACCATTTGCATATGTCTACGTTTTCTACATGCAGAAATAAATAATTTATCTCTGGCACGAGTTATGGCAACATAAAACAAACGTCTTTCTTCTTCCACATCCCCGTTATTTTCTTCTACAGAGCGGGCGTGGGGGATTAAGCCTTCTTCTGCACCTGCAATAAATACCACTGGAAATTCCAGCCCTTTTGATGCGTGAATGGTCATTAAGTTTACTTTGCCTTTATCATTTTCATCATCACCATTATCACGAGATAGAAGGGTAATTCTATTTAAATAATTGAACAGATTAGGATTTGGATTATCTGGATCATTTTCCCAAACTTCCATGGAATTTATTAAGCTTTCAATGTTCATTAATTTAAAACGAACAGCTTTTTCGCTTTTAGAATATTCTGTTATTAAATGATCTTTGTAATTAATGTCTTCAACCAATTGACGAACTTTTTGTGCTAAGCCACGACCGCTTAAGAGCTTTTGTCTGTGGTTTTCTATGATATCAACAAAATCTTGTAAATCTTCCTTTACAGTTTCTGAAGCGGCAGAATCTTGAGCATGAATAAGGCTGTCAATTGCAGTCCAAAGTGTAGAGCCAAGTTTTTCGGCTTCATCATTTATAATCTGAATTGTGGTTCTTCCAATTTTACGTCTTGGGGTATTTATAATTCGTAATAAATTAATGTCATCATCATGGTTTGCAATTACACGAAGATAACTTATTACATCTTTAATTTCTTTTCTTTCAAAAAATGATGTACCACCACTCATAACATAAGGAATGTTTGATTGCAATAATGCTTCTTCAATCCATCTGCCTTGAGTGTTTGAGCGAATTAATATACCAAAATCATCATATTTACGTCTTTCTTCTGCTGCAATTCCCAGGATACTTTCTGCAATAAAGTCTGCTTCATCAGTTTCGTTTTCTGGCATGAAAATTTCTATTGGTTTACCACCGCCATTTCCACTCCAAAGTTTTTTATCCTTGCGGTTTGTGTTGTGAGCAATTACACCGTTAGCGGCTTCAAGAATTGTTTCTGTAGAACGATAATTCTGTTCAAGACGAATTTCGGTTACATCAAAATCTTTTTCAAAATTAATAATGTTTTGATAATCGGCACCTCGCCAACTGTAAATAGACTGGTCATCATCACCAACAACGGCAACGTTTTTATCTGCCAGTAAATGCATTAATTCATATTGCTGATGGCTTGTATCCTGAAATTCATCAACCATGATATATTTATAGCGTTCTCTATATTTTGATAAAACTTCAGGGCATTCTTTAAAAAGTTTAATGGGTAAAACAATAAGATCATCAAAATCCACAGCATTATATAACTTTAATCCATCTTGATAACTATCATAAAGTGGACGATACATGTCGTTTGCAGTATCCCAATTTTTTCTTCCAGTTTTTATATTGGAAATTAAATTTCCAATCATATATATATCCATTGCTTCTGGAGAATATTTTAATTCCCGACCACATTCTTTTATTAAAGCAACTCTATCAGTTTCGTCATAAATACTAAAATTATCACGATATCCAAGTTTATCAATATCAGCCCTAAGAACTTTTACACCAAAGGCGTGAAACGTAGATACGGTTAGATTCTGTAATTTTTTTTGTGTCAGCTCTTTTATACGAGTTTCCATTTCTTTTGCAGCTTTATTTGTAAAAGTAAGGGCAAGAATCTGACTTTGAGGAATACCTTTATCCAGCATATGAGCAATTCTGAAGGTAATTACTCTTGTTTTACCACTTCCAGCTCCTGCAATAATAAGGATTGCACCATCAGTTGTAGTAACGGCTCTAAATTGTTGAGGATTTAATTCTTCTTTTAAGGTTTCCAGGTCAATCATAAAGTATTATAAAATATAGCAAAAAAAACAGGTGTTGAGAATATATTTTTACTCCTATTTGAAATTTACTATAATAAATATTATAATTAAAAGGATTTTGCTTTATAATTAAACAATATTTGAAAAAAACAGGAAAAAAATATGAATAATTCAGTTTCAGCTTTTTTAGCTCGTCATAATTTTGTAAACCATGTTGATGTCTTGTCTGTAGCCCAGGCAATTAGAGATGATATGATTAAAGGATTAAATAAAGAACCTGCTGATCAGGATATGATTCCCACTTTTTGCAATCCTCCTAAAACATCAGCAAAAGGAAAATCTGTAATTGTAATTGATGCAGGTGGAACTAACTTCCGTTCATGTCTTGTAACATTTGATGACAATGGCAAACCTGAGATTTCTGATATGGAAAAAACAAAAATGCCTGGTGTAGAAAAAGAGCTTTCTAAGAAAGAATTTTTCAAACAGTTTGCGGCAAATCTTGAACACCTTAAAAATAAAGCTGATAGAATTGGTTTCTGTTTTTCATATCCAATGGAAATTAAAGAAAATGGTGATGGTGTACTTTTAGGTTTTTCAAAGGAAGTTAAAGCCCCTGAAGTTGTAGGCTGCGAAATTGGAAAATGCCTTGTAGAAGAGCTTACGGCTAATGGCTGGAATACAATTAAAAGAATTTCTTTATGTAATGATACAGTTGCGGCTTTATTGGCTGGTGCTGCCTGTGCAACTTCTGGCGACAGATATTCTTCATATATAGGATATATTCTTGGAACAGGAATGAATGCTGCTTATATTCAGCCAGCTTGTGATGTATGTAAAGTTGATGAACAGATTATTGTTTGTGAAAGTGGTAAATTTACAAGTGTTAATCGTTCTGATTTTGATATTGATTTTGATAAAACAACTAACAAGCCTGGTACTTTCTTATTAGAAAAACTTTGTTCTGGTGCATATCTTGGACCTGTTTCATGGTTTGCCCTTAAAGCCGCAGCAAAAGACGGATTATTTACAAAAAATGTTTGTGATGCTGTTGATGCTATTCCATCTCTTTCTTTGATTGAGGTGGATCAATATTTACATGGTCCTTATAACACAAATAATGTTCTTGGAAAAATCTGTGCTGAAATTGCTACTGAAGAAGATTGCGATAAAATGTTCCAGATTCTTGATGCAATTGTAGAACGTTCTGCTAGATATGCTGCCGCAATTTTAACAGCATGTGCTATTCAAACTGGTAAAGGTAAAAATGCAGCTAAGCCTATTTGTATGCTTTGTGATGGAACTACATTCTTTAAAACTCATATGATAAAAGAAAGAGTTCACGGTTATCTTGATGAAGTTCTTACAAAAGAATTGGGAATTTTCTGGAGAATTACTTCATGTGATAACGACATTACCTTAGGGGCTGCTATTTCAGGTTTGATTGATTAAGTTTAGTATGATATAATTTATCAAAAGTAGTGAGGGGAAAATGTCTGCAAAGAAAAATTTAGGTAAATCTTTTATTCTTCTTATAATCATAATTATTCTTGTTTTGGGTGGCCTTTTATGGTTTGACCGATTGGGAGTAATTCATGTTAAGTCATTGTTTTCCCCATTATATAAAGCTATTGGAAGAGAACCTCAAACTTCTTCTACTTCTACACAAACAAAGCCTCTTGTAAAAAATCTTGATGAAGATCGTCTTAATAAACAAAAAGAAGCCCTTACTATTCAGTTGGAAGAACTGGAAAAAAGAGAAGCTGATATTATTTCTGCAGAGCAATTAAATGCCCAGATTGCAGAAGAATTGGCTGAAAGAGAAAAAAATCAAGAAGAAAGAGAAAAAACATTTAACCTGGAGCTTCAAAAATACGATACTAAGAATGTAAACATTGAACAGATTGCTAAAAATCTAAATGGTATGCGACCTGAAGCTGCGGTTAACATTCTTATTGCAATGGATGATCAGGATGTAATTGATGTTCTACGTAAAGTAGAAGAAATTGCAGCGGCAGAAGGTACGGCATCTATGGGTTCGTACTGGCTTTCCTTAATGCCTGCAGATCGGGTAGCGCAAATAAATAGGAAATCAATTAATAAACCAGACTCCCTGGATTAATATCTTAGATTGGCAATCCTTCATGTTACAAGCTGGAGGTTATGCCAATGCAAGCTATTGTTACAGATCTTTCATTTAATTCCAATGCAGGGGATTATGAAGTATCAAAAAATAGTCAGACACAAGTAAAGGAAACAAAAATCTCTTTTGAAGCCTTAATTTCTCAGGCAAATGAAATCAACAAAATAGAAATCGATTCAAATAAGGATTTAAATCAAAATAAAGCTCCAGTTCAGGAAGTAAAAAAAGAAGAACCTGTAGAAAAAAAACAAATTCAGGATGATAAAACTGAAGTTTCTGAAGATAAAAAATCAACAAAAAAGATTAATGAAAAAGAAGAAGCTGCAGAAAATACAGAGACAGTAGAAGATGAAAAGCTTCCTGTAGAAATGAATATTGGTAATGCTGTAGTAATTCAAAAACAGGAAGAAAAAGAAACAAAATCTGAAATTAAAGATGATTTTATTGAAAAAAAATCTGTAGAACAGATTGCCGTTGATGAAAATGCAGGGGCAAATTTAGTTGCAATGGACGTTTCATCAGAAGTAGAACTAAATAATCCTGAATTAAATCTTAAAAATATAAAAGAAACAGATGATAAAGAATTAAAAATTACTAATGATAATCTGGAAATAAAATCATCTGATGAAAAAACACCTGTAAACACAAAAATTGATATTCTTGAAAATAAATTAAAAGACGGAAAAACTTCTAAAATTGATAAAGAAGGAAAAATTACTGTAAAAGATTTGCGGACTGAAAAGGTTGAAGAAAAAATCGACGATAAAAAAACTGCTCAGAAGCTTAATGTTGATGTAAAGATGAATAATTCTAATACAGCAACAATTACAATGGATTATGCAAATCAAATTAGCGAAGAAAATATTCTTTCTTTAAATAATCAGACAGCTGCTAGTGATGGATCTAATTTTCAGGCAATGCTTAATAATCAAATTCAGCAGAATGTTCCGGAATTTGTAAAAGCCGGAAGTGTGATATTAAAGGATAATAATCAGGGAACTATTAATCTGGTTCTTCATCCTGATGATTTAGGAAATGTAAAAATTCATCTTTCTTTGGATGGAAAAACAATTAATGGACATATTATTGTTGCTACTAAAGAAGCAATGGAAGTTTTTAAAGATAATGCTCAAACATTAAGGGAAGCTTTTGTTAAAAATGGTTTTGATGGGGCTGAATTTAATGTTTCTTACAATAACAATTCTTCTGGTAATAATGGACAGGAATTTTCTAATCAGTTTGATGATGGAAATTTCTTAGCAAAAAAAATATATGGAAATGATTTATCATCTTCTGGTGAAATTGACAGTCAGTTAAATGACTTAATTTCTTCAAAAAATGATAATTATTCAGTAAACATCGTTGCGTAAAGTGACGATACATTGTGAGTGAGGTAATGATGGATACACTAAACACACAAATGTCTGCTGCTGATAAACTTGCAGTTGATCAGGCTGTTGATTATTTCAACAAGCAGAATACGGTAAATGGAAGACAGACTTCCAATCAATTGGGTAAAGATGACTTTTTGAAACTTCTTATTACTCAGATGCAGAATCAGGATCCAACTGAACCAATGGAAAATACTGAGTTTATTGCTCAAATGGCCCAGTTCAGTTCTTTGGAACAAATGACAAACATGAGTACTTCTTTTGAGAAGGTGGCAAATTATATTTCAGAATCAAGTGCCACTTCTACATTAGGAAAAACTGTTGAATTGAACATTGGAGACACAACTGTTAAAGGAATCGTTGAAGGCACTATTCGAGGGGAAAAGCCTGAGGTTATTGTTAACGGTATGCGTTATGATATAAATAAAATTGCGGCAATCTATGCCAACTAATGGGTGGAGAGAAGGAGAAAACGCTTTATGATGAGATCACTTTATTCCGGTGTTTCCGGCTTACAAAATCATCAGACTAGAATGGATGTAATTGGTAATAACATTTCAAACGTTAATACAGTTGGTTTTAAACGTGGACGAGTAAACTTCCAGGATATGATTAGCCAGCAGTTACAGGGTGCCGCAAAACCTAGTGAAGAACTTGGTGGTGTTAACCCTAAAGAAGTAGGTCTTGGTATGACAGTTGCTGCAATTGATAATATTTTTAATCAGGGTAATTTGCAGTCAACAGGTGTTTCAACAGACCTTGCAATTCAGGGAAATGGTTTCTTTATTATGAAAAGTGGTGATGAAACTTTTTATACAAGAAATGGTGCATTTAGCTTAGATAGCAATGGTACTTTAGTAAATCCAGCAAATGGTATGAGAGTTCAGGGATGGATGGCACAGGATGTAAATGGTGAACAGGTTCTTACAACTGCTGCTACACCAGGTGATCTTGTAATTCCTGTAGGTTCAAAAGACCCTGCAAAAGAAACAAATAATGTAATGTTTGCTTGTAACTTAAATAAAAATACACCAGAAATTTTGCCTAATGCAAATGAAAAAGACATTATGGATGGAACATGGGCAACAGAACAGAAAATTTATGATAGTTTTGGTAATGAACATATTCTTTCTGTTTCATTTAGACGTGTAACTGGAAATCCAAATCAGTGGGAAGCTACTGTAAATGTTGATGCTAATAATGCTGATTTTACACAGACAAGAGTTGGTCTTGGTGATACAAACGGCATGGGAAATACTTTTATTGTTACTTTTAGCAACTTGGGTGCTTTGGAATCTGTAACTGATACAGCAGGAAATGTAACAAATCCAACAGGAAAAGCTATTCTTCAGACATCATTCACAGTGCCAAATTCAAATCCTGATGAAAACGGAAATCCTTATCGTCAGACATTAAATATTGATCTTGGTACAATTGGAAGTTTTGAAAATACAATTACACAGTCTGCATCACAGAGTTCTACAAAAGCTTTCTATCAGGATGGTTATAAATTAGGATATCTTGATAATTTTAAAATTGATTCAAGTGGTACAATCACAGGGGTTTATACAAATGGTTCCAGCCGTGTAATTGGTAAAATTGCATTAGCAACATTTGCCAACGATCGTGGTTTGGAAAAAGCTGGTGATAATACTTTTGTTGAGTCTAACAACTCTGGTATGGCAAAAATTGGTGAATCAGGAATTGCTGGTAAAGGTACATTAATGGCTGGTGCATTGGAAATGTCAAACGTTGATCTTTCTGAACAGATGACTGATATGATTGTTACACAGCGTGGTTTCCAATCTAATGCTAAAACTATTCAAACTGCAGATACATTGCTTGAAACAGTATTGAGTTTGAAACGTTAATTAAGTCTGTAATATAAAAAATATATAGGCCAGAATAACTTAATCCATCAAAGTTATTCTGGCCTTTTTTTATAAAATTTAATGAATTGAAAATATTAATTTATAAAGTTTTATGATATGGTTCTAAAATTGAAAGAATTTCTTCTTTTTTGAAAAGGGAAGCATATCCATAAGCACTCATTCCCATTTGATCTTTTATGTCTGGATCAGCACCGGCTTTTGCTAAAGCCTCAATAATTTTTGTTTTATTAGCTCCTACTGCAAGAACAAGGTTAGTTTGGCCTTCCTTATTGATTGTATTAAGTTCAGCACCTTCCTTTATAAAAAGCTTTGTAAGCTCAAGATTTCCACGCCATACAGCATCCATTACAGGAGTATATCCACGATCTTCAGAAACAGCATTAATATCTGCACCTAATTTTATGAATTTTTTTACAAGTTCTTCATTGTCATTGCGAACTGCAATATTAATCATTGGTGTGCCATTTTCATCTCGAGAATTAATATCAATTCCACCTGAAATAAATAAATTACAAATATCAGTTTTGTCTTTTGCTATATAAGTTCCAAAACAATCTGGGGTAAATGGAATCCCTTTTTCCAGCAATTTCTTTTTTGAACTTCGTTTAGTATCATTTAAGGAAATAGATTCATACTTTTGTTTAATATAATTAATGAATTCGTTTTTAGTTTTTAAATAAACTATGGAATCTTTTTGCAGAAAGGAAAGATTATATAATTCTTTGATGTTAGTAAGAACAAGAATGTCTTTAGCAACAGCAAAACCTGTTATTGATGATAAAGTACTTAGTTCTTCTGAAGTTATGTTTACATTATCTTCTTTAAAAATAAGAATAAGTGAAAGTTTTTCAAACTGTTTTATAGTTTTTCTTATTTTAGAAAGTGAAAAATCAGATGTATGAATTTTAGCATTTTTCTCTATTTCTGTAATAGAAGAAGTAATAACTTTTGAAAATATATCGTTCTGAGAAATTAATAAAAAAGTCATATACAAATTATAATTTTTTTATATTAAAAAGCAATATAAAAGAGAAGATTTTAAATAATTAAAAATATTAAAAATATTTAAAAAATCTTGTTTTTGTTATTGACACTTTTTATCCATTTCTGTATATTAATATACATCAACGCCGCAGTAGCTCAGTTGGTAGAGCGCCGGACTGAAAATCCGTATGTCGTTGGTTCGATTCCAACCTGTGGCACGAAAAGCTTCTAACCTAGTTAGAAGCTTTTTTTTTGCCCAAATACTTATGTTATAAGGAATTAGGCAAAAAACGTACACACTTAATTCTGATTTTATTCCACCTTTTTTGATTGAACTAGGACGAATAAAAACCAGGTTTTTAGGCTTTGTGTCCGGATTATGCATGGAGTATGCAAAAAGTATGCAAAGATTGTGCATACAATATGCAAAAACTCCTGATCTCGGATTGCAAAACCTGATGACAGGAGGTTTTATGCGTCCATTCTATCTTTCTACAAACCGATGTGGTTATTATGTTGTTGCTTTTTCCAATAAGGAAACTGGAACACGAACTGTTTACAAAAGCACACACACTAAAGACTACAATGAGGCTATGCGTATTGCCATGAAATGGTATACGGTTGGAGCTCCTGAGAAAAATACGCGTCTTGTAGATTCTGAAACTTCCGATTTTGATTTTAACAACTTGCTTCAGCGTTTAACTTCAACTGAAGCGAAAACTCTTTTTGATATGCTTGCCTCTAAGTTTGGATTTTCTGTTCCAGTACAAGCAACGGCAGATCCGACACCGCAGGTGGCAGCTCCTGCCGTTGTGGTTGCTCCTACTCCGTGTGTAGAAGCTCCGAAGAAAAAGGTTGTTGTGGTTCACAAGAAAAACGCCCTTTCTGATTCTGGTATGATTCCGGCTGATGTTGCCGCAAAAGTTTATGAGCCTTTGAATCCTGAATGCACAATGAAGCTTTGTGAATTCCTTGTAAACTTCTGGACTCCTGAAAAGTCTGAATACATACAAAACAAACGCGCACATAAAAAAACGATTGGCGATTACCACTGTAAAGAAATGCGCGGTATGGTTAACCGTTACTGGCTGCCTTTCTTTGGCGAAGAGTTTACTGTTGGTGAACTTACTGAACAATACCTCGAAGATTTTCTGCAGGAACTCGCAAACTTTAGATGTCTTAAAGGTGCGACTATAAACCACGCCCGCACTTGTGGCGCAACCGGATTGAAGTGGCTTAAGAATAAAGGAATTATACACAGTAACCCGATGGCAAATGTTGAGGCCTTTTCAAAGAGCGATGCAACTCCTCGCGGAATCCCAGACGAAAAAGAAATTAAGGCTCTTTATGAATTGGATTGGAATAACGAAGTTATGTACCTGGCATTTAATCTGTCTGCGTTCAGCGGTTTGAGACCTGGTGAGATTTCCGGTTTACAGGTTCGAGATATTGATAGCGAAAAGGATCTGATTACAATCCGCCACAGCTGGCACCGCACAGGATTTTTGAAGAGCACGAAAACTAATTTGATTCGTAAAGTTCCGGTTGCTCATAACATTATATTAAGACTGCTTGTACAGGCTCAGCGTTGTCCAAGTGCGAATGAAGAAACTTTTGTATTCTGGTCTAAGGCGAATGACTATAAACCTTTCTTGCCGCAATACTATGATGATGGATTCTTTGAAGCTCTGCATAAGATTGGAGTTTCGGAAGAAGAACGAAAGGAACGCAATATAGACTTCTACAGCTTACGCCATTTCTGTGCAACTTATCTTGCTAACATGACTGACATGAGAAACGTACAGGCTGTACTTGGACACACAACTCCTGCAATGACAAAGCATTATGCTAACCACATGACGGATGAACACTTTGATTCTATCCGGGATATTTTCGAACAGTGCCGAATGTCGATTATTCAAGCTGCGGCATAGGACTTACAGCTCTCGCAATTTGCGAGGGCTTTTTTTTTGCTTGTTCGGTTTTGACGAACTTAATTTTATAATCCCGAACTTTTAACGAAAATTCCGTTACTCAAACAAGTTTATTATTTTCTCAAGAACGAAAAACGTTACAGGAAAAGAAAGCCCAGATTCTTTTTAGATGTGACGAGGAGCACTATGCAGGAAGAAAAAAGTGATACTTCGGAAACTGAGCATCGTGTTTTGTTTCCGGCGATTATGAGCATTAGTGAGGCTGCGGCGTACCTGACTATAAGCAAATACTTTTTGTATACGCTTGTAAAAGGTGGCTTTGTACCTTACGCAAAGATTGGCAAGCGGATTGTTTTCCGACAGCAGGATTTATTTGAGTGGATTGGTCAGAACGTAGTTATGCCTGAACATTCTATGACATGTGAGGTGGAAGATGATTTTGAAAAATGATGTTGATGTGCTGGATAAGATAAACGAGCTTTTTAGCGATTGTCTTAAGAACAGAGAGTTTGGTGAGTTTACAGTTTCCGTGACTATGTACAACGGCAGACCTGTAAAGCTTCAGAAATCTGAAAGAGAAAATCTTGTTCGCTATGAACATGAAAAAATAGTTATTGAGAAATAGCCTTGCGGCGAGGAGGAAAAGTTTATTTTGGGAGGACAAGTTGCTGACATACCAACCGGCAATCTTGGTGAACAGGCAGAGCCTAAATGCTGGGAGACTCGTTTAGAAGCCGAGAGTCCGAAGGCATTTAAGGCTTTCTGCATGTTCAGGAATATGGGCTACAAGCGCAGCATAAAAGCCTGCCTTGAGCTGAATGGAATTGAGCCGAAGAAGTACGGCTCCTGGGCGCGTTACGCCCGTATGTTTAACTGGAATGAAAGAGCTGCGAAATACGATGAATACGTGGCGAAGGAGACTGAAAGAGAATTAATTAATGAGCGCGTAGAACGCAAGAAGCGCCAGATGGAAATGCTTAATGAGTTTGACGGACTTGTAGCTAAGAGATTAAAGACACTTAATCCTGATGACTTGAACGCAGACGGCGCAATGGATTTGCTTGAACGTTCTGCAAAGCTTGATTCGTTCATAACAGGAGCGGACAAAGAAAATGCAAAGCCGGTACAGGGAGAATTAGCTATAACCTTTGCTGATTCTTTTCAAGGACTGTAGCGGAACAGCACAGCTGTTCCGAGCCAGAACGAGGGATGAGCCTAAAAAATGCGATGCATTTTTTTTAACGGCTCTTCGATGGTGGGCAAATGCGAGAGCTCTTTAAACCGACTGCAGTACAGAAAAGGGCTCTGGAACTTTTGAGTTCTGGAGCAAAACACATTCTGCTTTTTGGTGGTTCACGTTCCGGAAAAACGACAGTGCTTGTAATGGCTGTAATTTTCCGAGCTTGCCGTTATCCGGGAAGCAGACATCTGATCTGCCGCTTTCGTGCGAAAGATGCCAGAAGTTCTGTATTACATGAAACCTTGATTCCCTGGCTTAACAAGACAATCGGAGCTTCTAACTATAAAGCCAATGTACACGACGGATTGATTACGTTATGGAACGGAAGCGAGATTTGGATTGGCGGTCTTGGTGATAAAGAACAGGTTGATAGGATTCTGGGTCACGAATACGTGACGATTTACTTTAACGAAGTAAGCCAGATTTCCTACTCTGCGATTACGACAGCTTACAGCCGTCTGGCTATGAAAGTTGAAGGCTGTAAGAACAAGTTCTTTTATGACTGTAACCCATGTAGTCCGATGCATTGGGCTTACAAAGTTTTCATTCGAAAGATTGAACCTCGGACGGATGAAAAATTAAACAAACCGGAACTTTATGCTTCTGCCGTGTTGAATCCGATGGACAATGCGGAGAACTTAGACGAAGACTACATTTCTGACATTCTGGATAACATGCCGGAAAAGCAACGGGCACGATTCCGTGATGGTCTTTGGGTAAAGCCGGAAGGTAGTGTTTATGAGAAGTTTGAAGAGTCTATGATTCTTCCTCGTGAAAAGCTTCCGAAGAAGTTTGATAAGTTCACTGGCGGTCAGGATTTTGGCTTGCATATTGCAGCTGTAAAAGTTGGATGGCTTGGAGAGAAAGTTTATGTTGTTGCTGATTTTGGCGGCTTCAACATTACAACTAAAACCAGTGTTGAACAACAGACTGCAAAGAACTGGTACAAGGAATGCTTTGTTACTTACTGCGACCCGGCAGGTGGCGAGAGAATTCAGGAAGTACCTGGAGGTGTTAAGGCTAATAACTCTGTGGATGCAGGAATTGATTACATTATTGCATTGATTGAACGCGGAAAGTTTTTTGTATGCAAAGACTGTACAGGCGTTCTTGGTGAGATTTGGGATTACTCTCGTGACGAGAATAATCAGATTGTAAAAGTAAATGACCATTATATGGACGCTATGAGGTATGCGATATTCAGCGCTGTAACCTCTGGTGTTGTAATGGCATAGCAGTTTACCGATAAATAATATGGGATTATTTAACAGACGAAAACCAAAAAAGCAGCTTAGAAGTTTTTCGGAAATTAACAATGAATCTGTTGCGGATGACTTTTCTGTTCGTGAAAAAAAGACCTGTACGGATCCATATCTCCAGCATGCGTGGGTATCGGTGTGTATAGATATTCTTACGCGTAACGTGGCGCGTGCTGAGTTTGAAATTTCAAAAAATGGCAAAGTTCAAAAAGATACACAGCTTGCAAAGCTCTTCCGATATCCGAATAAGAATCTTAGCCGCTTTGACTTATGGAAACAGACATGTGCCTGGTGGAGTCTGGACGGTGAAGCATTCTGGTGGTTTGGAGAGAGTTACAGCTGCGGCCTACCTCAAGAAATTTTTATTTTAAATCCTAGAAATATGCAGCATGTCGTGGACAACGGCAAAGTCACTAAATGGGTATACATGGAAGAAGGATGCGGAAGACCCGTAGTTATTCTTCCGGATGAAATTATTCACTTTAAGGACTGGAACCC
>SAMEA3663085__coassemble_431_pt1 | contig 17339 bp, 11 predicted proteins | sample SAMEA3663085__metabat2_low_PE_011 | metagenome-assembled genome bin SAMEA3663085 (sample SAMEA3663085) | pig gut metagenome | biome: pig gut; feature: pig-associated habitat; material: faeces | place: France | collected 2012
TGTTGTCAGCAGCCCGTTTCACGGTCTGCGTGTAGTTCCTTGTAAACTGACCTAACAGACGAATATTACAACAGGAAAGCAAATACGTCATCTGCGAACACAATTGGGAATGACACAGGAAGAACTAGCCGGGGAATTGAATGTTACCCGGCAGGCACTATCGAATTGGGAGAGAGATGTTAATGAACCCGATTTAAATATGTTGAAAAAAATTTGCTTTCTTTTTGGAGTCAACATGGACGATTTTGCGAAGGAGGTAATAACAAAGATGGAAACATATGAAAAAAAGGAGAAACGACAATTTAATAAGTACGATATGGCAATTGGACTTTTTTATGGTGTTGGTATATTTCTTGGCATTGGTATTTTCTTTGTTGGCGGTTTTATGACAATGTCAGGTGCAGGGTGGGGAGCATCACTATTTGGCGGTGGCTGTTTTTCTCTTGTATTTGGCTTGATATGCCATGCAGTTATTACATTGAGAAGAAATGACAAATGATGACATATCCTGCTTTCTATACTTTTCGGTAATACCGAGTAAAAAAAGCCGCTGCTTTTGGCTTTCCAATAGCGGCGGCTTAATGCAAGCGGCGGCAAAGGGAAATATCCTTTGAATACCTTACAGAAGAAAAGTTTTGCAGCATTACAAAAATAAAAGCCTATACCATTTTGGAAAGAAAAGATACATAATATATCAATGAAATGAACAGGATTTTCGGAGAAAAATCTTGTACAAAAATGAAAATCCGTCCCGTAGGCGGTGTAGAGATTACTAAGGAGTGATTTTATGGCTATTCTGGTACTTGGCGGAGCAGGCTATATCGGCTCACATACCGCACTTGAACTTGTAAAAGCAGGAAACGAAGTTGTTATAGCAGATAATCTTGTTACGGGATATCGTAAGGCGATTCCCGAAGGGGCAAAATTCTACGAAGGAGACCTTCGTGACTCGGATTTTCTTGATAATCTTTTTCATCAGGAAAAGATTGACGCTGTAATTCATTTTGCTGCATATTCTCTCGTTGGTGAAAGCGTCACAAATCCGCTGAAATATTACGACAACAATCTTTATGGCACTAAAGTGCTTCTCGAAGCAATGGTGAAGAACAATGTGTGCAAAATCGTGTTCTCATCAACAGCCGCTACATACGGCGAGCCTGAGAATATTCCTATCCTCGAAAGTGACAGAACTTGTCCAACAAACCCATACGGAGAAACAAAGCTTGCTATGGAGAAAATGTTCAAGTGGACAGCCGAAGCTCACGGTCTGAGATACGTTTCTCTCCGTTACTTCAACGCTTGCGGTGCTGATGAAAGCGGCACAATCGGCGAGGCACACAACCCTGAAAGTCATCTTATTCCGCTTATTCTGCAAGTGCCCAATGGCAAGCGTGAAACAATCTCCATTTACGGCACTGATTACGACACTCCAGACGGAACTTGTATCCGTGACTATATCCACGTTACCGACCTTGCACAGGCTCATATTCTTGCTGTACAGTACCTCAACAATGGCGGCGAGAGCGACATTTTCAACCTCGGCAACGGCGTAGGCTACTCCGTTCGTGAGGTAATCGAAACTGCGAGAAAGGTTACGGGACACCCGATTCCTGCAACTGAAACTTCAAGGCGTGCAGGCGACCCTGCAAGACTTGTCGCATCCAGCGAAAAAGCAAAATCCGTTCTCGGCTGGAAGCCTGTTCACGACAGCCTTGAAGAAATCATTGCAAGTGCTTGGAACTGGCACAAGAATCATCCGAATGGTTATGACGAAAAATAGGGGGCGAAAGTATGATTTTTAATGATGTACAAAAGCTTATTGACTATGCAATAAAAAAGGAGCTTATAACAAACGACGATATCTATGTTGTCCGTAATCAGCTTATGGATGCTTTGAAGCTTACCGATTGGGAAAGTAATAATACAGAATATCGCAATGAAACTATTGATGAAATTCTCGCTCCGATGATTGACTATGCTTGTGAGAATAATATTATCAACGACACATCGAATTCACGTGATTTGTTTGATACAAAGCTTATGGGTATTCTGACTCCTATGCCAAGAGAAGTTGTTGCTGAGTTCAATAAGCGTTATGCAGTAAATCCAAAGGAAGCTACCGATTGGTATTTTGACTTCAGCAAAAATCTGAATTATGTCCGTGCAGGACGAATTGAGAAAGACCTGAAATGGACTTATGACTGCGAGTACGGCAGGCTTGACATTACAATAAATTGCTCCAAGCCCGAAAAAGACCCCCGTGACATTGCTGCGGCAAAAACACAGAAAGTGTCAGCTTATCCTGAATGTCAGCTCTGTCCCGAAAATGCAGGCTTCGCTGGTCACGCAACACACCCTGCAAGACAAAATCTTCGTCCCGTTCCTTTAACCGTGAACAATGAAAAATGGCAGTTGCAGTATTCGCCTTACGGTTATTACAACGAACATTGTATTGTGTTTAACGAAAAACATATCCCTATGAAAATTGATGATGAGGTGTTTGAAAAGCTGTTTGATATTGTGGATTATCTTCCGCACTATTTTGTAGGCTCGAATGCGGATTTGCCGATTGTCGGCGGATCTATACTCAGTCATGAACATTTTCAGGGCGGAAATTACACCTTTGCAATGGCAAAAGCACCCATTGAAACCGAGTTTGAAATAAAGGCTTACCCAGCTGTAAAAGCAGGGATTGTGAAATGGCCTATGTCGGTTATCCGTGTTGCGTCCGAGGACAGAAAGCAGCTGTCGAAATGCTGTGCTGATATTCTTGCAAAATGGAGAGGGTACTCCGATGAAGGCGTGTTCATCTTTGCTGAAACAGATGGAGAACCGCACAACACAATTACTCCTATTGCAAGAAAAAACGGCAATGTTTACGAGTGCGACCTCGTACTCAGAAACAATATCACGACAGAGGAACGTCCTCTTGGCGTATATCATCCAAATCCGTCGCTTCATCATATCAAGAAAGAAAACATCGGTCTGATTGAGGTTATGGGACTTGCAGTTCTTCCTGCAAGACTGGCAAAGGAAATGGATCTGCTTAAAACAGTAATGCTAAACAGAGAAAATCTTAATGCATATCCTGAACTTATACAGCATGCGCAGTGGGCAGAAGATATTTTGAAACGTCATCCTGATTTTAATAAAGACAATGCAAAATCGATTATCGAAGATGAAATCGGAAAGGCATTTCTTGAAGTGCTTGAAGATGCAGGTGTGTTCAAAAGGAATGAGAACGGACAAAAAGCATTTAAGGAATTTATTACAAGCATCAATGAATACGTCGAGTCAAGGCACGCTAACGCTTAAAGCCTTGACTCGACGTTTTGAGGGGTTGTACTACCCCTTCCGGGTCCATGGTTTGAATAAAGAAAAATCAAAATACCCGGGGAGCAGTTACCTAAAATGGCGGGAGCAGAAAAAAGACTTTTCAAAAAGGCTCTAAGGGCGGAAACAATCGTTTCCTTGCCGCCCTTAGCGTCTAGCGACGATATCTAGCGGTTTTGAGAAGGCTTTTTTCTGCGGTAGCCATTTTAGGTAACTGCGCTGTGGGAAGTTTGTTTGTTATTTTTCTTTAATTTAAACCTACATTACAACAGAACCACGTTCAAGAACAGTTAATCCTGTTTTTACATATTCAAGAATTCCATATGGTTCAAGCAATCTAAGTAAACTAGAGATTTTTTCTTCACTACCAGTAATTTCTATTACAACAGATTCTAAAGAAACATCAACAATTCTTGCTTTATAAATATCACAAGTTTCAATAATTGTTCCTCTATTGCTTGCTTCTGCTCTTACTTTAATAAGTGCCATTTCACGCTGGACAGAAGAACTGTTTTCGCATTTTTTAATTGCAATAACTTCCTGCAATTTTGCAAGCTGTTTCTGAATCTGTTCCAGAATATATTCATCCCCCCGAACAACGATTGTCATTCTAGACTGATTTGGATTATGAGTTTCACAAACAGTCAAAGAATCAATATTATATCCACGGCGACTAAATAATCCAGAAACACGGCTAAGAACACCAGCTTTATTTTCAACAAGTACGCTTAATACAAATTTGTCCATATAATAAACCTCAAAGTTTTTAGCGCTCTGGATTAAACGATACAGTTCTTAAAATATCACCGAATACACCGGCTGCAGTTACTCCAGCACCTGCACCATAGCCCCGAACTGTTAATGGAATTGGCTTGTAACGTTCTGTGTAGAATACAAATGCGTTTTCTCCACCACGTACAGAGTACAATGGGTCAGTTACAGGAACTTCCATCATACCAACACTGGCTTTTCCATCTTTTATTGTGGCACCCATTCGAAGAACCATGTTCTTTTTCTTAAGATCAGCCATTTTCTTTTCAAAGTATTCATCAACTTCAGGAAGCTTAGCCATAAATTCATCTACAGTTCCACTTGCATCAAAGCTGTCTGGGAATACTTTAAACATTTCAATGTCAGTAAGTTCAATATCGTAACCAGATTCCCGGGCAATAATCAAAGCTTTACGAGCAACGTCTTTACCTTCCAAATCATCACGAGGATCTGGTTCTGTATAACGAAGTTCTTTAGCTTCTTTTACAGCCTGACTGAATTTAACACCTTCATCCAGTTTACCAAAGATATAAGAAAGAGAACCAGACATAATTCCGTTAAAGCTTTCAAGCTTATCACCAGATTTATAAAGGTTCTGCAAAGTATCAATAATTGGAAGACCGGCACCTACGTTTGTTTCATAAAGGAAGCGACGGTTCATCTTATTTGCAGTACGGCGCAATTCATGATAGAAATTAATATCCATAGAGTTTGCACGTTTGTTTGGAGTAGCAATGCTCATACCGGCGTTGATAATGTCCAAATAGCGTTCTGGCAAATCGTAAGAAGCTGTACAGTCTACAAATACAGGATTCAAAGGCTTCTTTTCTTTTACAAACTTAATGATATCATCAACATTTTGTGGTCCAAATGGGAAATCTGGCTTTTTCATCTGGTCCCGCCAGTTAGAAAGATCGATTCCATCTTCGTTCAAAATCATACCATCAATAGTTGTAATGGCAAGAACCTTGATGTCTACATTTTCTTTAAGAAGCTTTTCTCTCTGGTCACGAATCTGGTCTATCATTGTTCCACCAATTGTTCCAGCACCAAATGCAAATACTTCAATAGTCTGGGCTGTGTGGAAGAAGAACTGATGTACAGCTTTTACCGCAGTATCAGCGTATTCATTTTCAATTACAGCAGAAATACAGCGTTCGTTAGATCCCTGAGCAATTGCAAGAATATTAATATCCTGACTAGAAAGAGCATTAAAGAATTTTGATGCAACACCACGATTTGCAATCATACCGTCTCCTACTACAGAAACAATAGCACAATCATGACGTACTTCAACTTCATCAATTAATTTTTCACGAATTTCAAGTGCAAATTTCTTATCCAAAGCTTCTTTTACTTTTGAAGCTTCATCATCCTTTACACAGAAAGAAATTGTATATTCAGAAGATGACTGAGTAATCAAAAGAATAGAAACACCTGCACTTGAAACTGCGGAGAAGATTTTACTAGCCATACCAGAACGTCCACGCATTAATGAACCGCCAACTGAAATCAAAGCAACCCGTTTCAAAGAAGAAATACCACAAATGCTAGATTTAGCACGACTTTCAAAAGGACCTTTACCAATTCTTGTACCACGAGCACTTGGATTATGGCTGTTCAAACTCCAGGCTTCAATGCCTTTTGCCTGAAGAGGAGCAATTGTTTTTGGATGAAGAACTTTAGAACCAAAGAAAGAAAGCTCCATTGATTCTTCATAAGTCATATCATCTACAAGAATTGCATCTTTTACAACACGAGGGTCTGCTGTATAAACGCCGTCAACATCAGTCCAGAATTCTACACGTTTAGCACGCAAAGAAGAACCAATAATTGCAGCAGAAAAATCTGAACCATTGCGGCCCAAAAGTCCCATAACAGGTTTTGCATCTGCACTTGCTTTATAACTACAGATAAATCCTGGGAACAAAAGAATGCGAGTCTGAGTTGGACTAGCACCATCACGGAAAGGAGCACAAGCTTCGTTACAAAGGGCGTAGTCAGCTTCTCCTTCCTTCTGATTTGTATTTGTATATACGAATTTGCGTGAATCAAGGAAAATTACACTCTGTTTTTTAGCAAGAAGAACAGCTTCCATAATTGGAGCAGAAAGCAATTCTCCCATACCCATAATACGGCAGTGAACTGTGTCTGGACATTCACCAAAGCTTACACAGCCTGCAAGAAGTTTTTCCAATTCAACAAAGTTTGGTTCAAGTTTAGCCATTGTCTTTTCTGCATCAAAACCAGGAAGTTTAGACTGAAGTTCAAGACAAATTTCATTGTGAGTGTTGCGTAAATCTGTAACATAATTAACCCCAGAAATACCATTGATTGTTGCATCAATAGCAGACTGAAGATTGTTAGAAACACCAGCACAAGCGCTAACTACAACACTAATACGATCTTCTTTTGCACGATTAATAATGATTTCGGAAGAAGCCAAGATACGGCGGGCATTGGCCATTGAAGTGCCGCCAAATTTGAGAGTAATCATAAATACCTTCTTATTGAAAAACCGCAATTTCCCCGAACACCCGGGCGAGCATCTCACAAAAGCAAGAGTCGGCTTTCAATTAGCATTCAATTAAGAATAGATGTATTTAATATATTATTACTATTAAAATAAAATTGCAACGGGCGTAAAAAAGGGCTCTTCTTATATTTTTTAGAAATAATATCCGTGTTTGTAAAATTCCGATAATTCACAACACTCTGCATTTTCTGTTCCAATGTAACGGCTATCAATATACTTGTCAGTGGCGGAATGATCATTATTTATTCCATTATAATCATTTAGTAAGAAATAATTATAAGAAATTTTGGTTGAATATGGATCTTTATCTGGATCATCCCAAGTTACATCACAAAACAGCTGCTTTCCATCTATAAAAATATAATTCCAGGCATGGCACATTTGATTAGAAATAACAACATTTGCAGGAATTCCAGCATAACGGCACATTGCTGCAATAAGATTTGAATAACCTTCACAAACAGCCGTTCTATTTTTCACAACAGATAGGGCATCCTGTTTTTTTCTTGTATTTCCAGTAGAAATCGAAGCATCATCATAATATAAATTCAAAACAACATAATCATGAATTGCAGTAAATTTTTCTTCTGCGGTAGCTGAGTCAGAAAGCCCGTAAAGAGCTTCGTTTGTGAAGTTTTGGACAATAAAGCTGTCGGCTTGGCATAATCCAGAAGGATAAATAGCACGCCGAATATTAGAACCATTATCGTGGGTATTTGAGGCTTTGATTGTATAAGTGGTCATATAATCCCATGATTTTAAATCACCTTCACATAACTTCCCATTCTCATCATAATAGCTGTCGTGTGTTAATTTTGAAGTATAAACACTAATTGTATGTTCACCTGAAAAAGGAAGCCACACCCTTAAATCGAAATCTCTATCACATTCATAAATAGTTTGCTTTATAGCTTCTCCCTCACCTGCTGAAACAATAATAAAGACTCTATTAAATTCACTATATTCTTTAGAACTTGGAGTAAGTTTTCCTTTAATTCGAACAAATCCATCTGCAGTAACTTTATCAGTTTTTGGATATTCAAAATCTATTTTTCCATCATAATTTGGATATGTTTTTGTTTGGTTCGAAAGTGATTCACCAATATCTGTTTTTGTTCCTTGATAATTTATTCCACCAACAACTGAACTTCCAGCCTCAAAACAAGATTCATAAATTGTTATCTCCCCGGACTCGCCTGAAACTCCATCACAAATTGCATTAACTTTTGTGCTACCAGTTTTTGAAGGATTAAAATATCCTTTAGAATCAATTGTTCCATTTGATGATGACATTGAAATTGTCTTTCCTTCCATAATTGTTCCATCGGTTCTAAGTGCAAATGCTTCAACTCTAATCTGCTCCTTTTCTGGACAACCAACATAAGTTTTTTGGGTTGATCTTGGAGTTACAATAACAGAAGTGGTTCTATCATAAACAAGAGAAATATCATCTATAAATGCTCCATTTGGCCAATTATTATATTCATAACCTGTATTATTCTGTGCTCTAAAGGTAATTGATTTTGTACCAGCTGGAATTTTTACACTTTTAGTAGAAATATTAAAACACTTTGAATTATTAACACCATTTACAGAGAAAACTTCTTTTTCATTATCTAAAATAATATTAAAAGTAGAGCCATCTACACCAACAAAAAAATATCTGAATGTCAGGTAACAATCTTCAGAAAGATTTAAATTAGAATAGGTAAGATTTGATGTTGTATTATAATTTGCGTCCAGTTTTGCAATTTTGCTTTCTGCTCCACCAAAGAGAGAGTTATAACCTGCATAAGAAGAATTCTGTGAAACTAAATCATTTCGTACATCAGACAAAGTTGTTAAAGATACATTTGTACTACTCCATTGATTTTTAGATGTAAGTTCAGTGCCTTCAAAATCGTCCCAAAAAACAGTTTCTGATGAATCTTTTGGACTATAAAATTGATATATTATATCTATTACTTTTTCTTGATGTTTCTTGATGTTTACATACGTATCAGGCTCAACACCATTACTACAAGAAGCAAAAAATCCAGCAATTATAAACAAACCAAAACTAAAACGTAAAAACTTAGACTTCATAACAACTCCTATGATTTAATATTTTACACTACAAATCTCAAATTTCTCAATTGTAATTCATCATCAATTTTTAATGAATTTTTTCATCAGTAAATGTTAAAGTAAAAGACCCCTCCCTTTCGGAAGAGGTCCTTTCATATCAGAACTATTTCATTCTAATTTAATAATTTAAACACGTTCTGCATCATATGTTTTTGCATCTTTACCCATATGAACAACTATTGAACTTCCGTCCTTAATCATTTCTACAGGTACATAAGCTGCATCTAAGCGTTTTCCATCAACTTCCACATATTCAACACCTTTACAAACATGCTGAGGATTTTTTACTTCTATTTTAAGGTTCATTTTTCTCCAGCGACGTTCAACAGTGTATCCATCCCAATCAGATTTAATACATGGATCAAACAACATACCATTGTACTGTGGTTTAACACCAAGCATGTACTGAGTAATTGCATAATAAGACCAGGTACCGGCTCCAGAAAGCCAAGCAACACGAGTATTTCCAGGACGTTTAGAGAATGTTGAATAAGTTGTCTGTCCTACAACATAAGGTTCACTCTGGCGAATTTCAGCTTTATCATTATAAGCAGCTGGAATTGAAGCCTTACAATATTCATAAGCACGATCACCATTTCCAAGCATTGTTTCTGCAATTACACCCCAACCTTGTGTATGGTTGAAGATACCTGCATTTTCCTTAATACCTGGCAAGAATACTACAGAAGACATAATATCAGAACGAGTCTTTACAAATGGAGGAGCACAAAGCATTAAACCATAAGGTGTTGCAAGTTTTTCCTTTACAGCTTGCATACAAAGACGAGCCTGTTCCGCAGTTGCAGCAGAAGACATAACAGCCCAAACCTGAGTATTAAGATAAATCTGACCTTCTTCAATTGTCTGTGTACCGTAAACAGTTCCGTCTTCACCAATTGCCCATACAAACCATTTTCCGTCCCAGCACTTTTTCTGAATATTTGCATCCAAAGTGTCACGGTGTTTCAAAGCCCATGCAGCTTCATCTTCTTTACCAAGACGTTTAGAAATATCTGCATAAGTTGTAAGACCCAGACGCAACTGGAATGCTACGAACAAAGATTCTCCATGGTAACCAAGTTTAAGACAGTCATTCCAGTCTGCTAAAAGACCACAAGGAAGTCCGTCTGCACCCATTCTTTCCAAGTTGAATTCAAGAGCACGGCGTAAGTGACCATAAACAGTAGCTTCACCACCATCAGCATAAGGAATTACCTTATTGTAGAAATCAAAATTACCAGTTTCTGCAACATAAGCAGGAACAGCATTAAAGAACCATTCACAGTCATCTGAACGGAATTCTTCTGGTTTTGGAGCTTTTTCATGACCTGCATTAAAATCTTTAGAAATAACAGGAATAGCACCACCATTCTGACACTGACCAGAAATCATGCGAACAAGACGTTCTTCTGCTTCTTCTGGAATTGCAGCAGCAACACCAAGAATATCCTGAACAGAATCACGATAACCAAGACCATCACGTTCTCCATTATAAACAAGAGAAGCAGCACGAGACCAGGCAAATGTAATTAAACAGTTATACAAGCCCCATACATTTACTGTGTGGTTAATATCTTCATCAGGTGTTATAGCTTTGTATGAACCAAGCTTTGCATGCCAGTTATTTACAAGCTTTTCAAATTCCTCATCAGCACGTTTGAAGTTGCCAAATTCATTTACAATTTTCTGTCCAACAGCAAGAGCATCATCAATACCAAGCATTAACATAATTTCTTTTGTTTCACCTGGTTTAAGCTCCAAATCACCCTGAACTGTACCACAAGAGTTATCACCAAAAGCTTCTGAATTAGTACATGCACCATCTACAACAGCTTTTGGATGTTCATAAGAACCATAAGTACCTATAAATGCTTCACGGCTTGTATCAAAACCAGTCATTGGTGTACCAATTAAAGCAACCCACTGGCTCATATAAGCACCACCTACTTCATACTCCGGATGCTGAATGTATAAATTGTCCTGAATTGAATAGCGAAGTAAATTATCACCAACTTTTTCACCCTTAACAATGAAAATAGAATACTGAAGATTTACCTGATCCTGTGTAGTATTCCACTGATTAGCAAATTCACAGTAAGAGAACACTCTAATTTTTCTTGTTTTATCTGATGTATTTGTTACCTTAAGTCTCCAATATTCAAAATTTTGTCCAAGAGGAACATAATATTTTGTTTCTGACTTAATTCCTTTATATTCAGATGTGATTGTTGTATATGCAGTACCATGACGACATTCAGATTTATACTGATCAAGAGGTTTACCAACTGGTTGCCAAGAAGCAGACCAAAAATCCCCATCTTCCTGATCACGAAGATAGAAATAGCGACCAGGCTGATCCATTGGAACAGCATTAAAACGAAGACGCATAAAACGTCCCTGTGCTCCAGATTTGTAGAAACCATAACCACCAGCATTATTTGTGATTACAGCACCGTAAACTGTTGATCCAAGATAGTTGCTCCAAGATGTAGGAGTATCCGGACGTGTGATAACATACTCAGCTTTGTCATCGTCAAAATAACCGTATTTCATTTATAACCTCATTATGAATTTTCACTACTTTCAGAAGCATACGCCAACGATTTCGTAATTATGATTTTATTATAATTTCAAACTGTAATATTAGCAAACTAAAAAATCTATATTTATTGTAAAATCATCTATTTTATTTAATTAATTTTGATTAAATTTTCTTTATTTTTTAAGTAAATTAATTAATATTTTAAAATAAAAAATCTGCACCATCACAAATCTCAAGGAAAAAATTTCCCGCAGATTACGCTGATAGCGCAGATTTTTTTATTATTTTTTTTCACTTTCTCTTCATCACAAATTTGTAAACTTGTCATCTCGAGGGAAGTCGATAGATCTATTATCCCTTTACAGAACCAAGTGCAACACCAGCTACGATGTATTTAGAAAGAATGAAGTAAACAATAATCAATGGAAGAGCTGTAAGTGTTAATCCAAGATATATGCTACCATATTCTGTCTTATAAATATCACCTTTAAGCAAAGAAATCATAATAGGTAAAGTGTACTTGTCTTGTTTTGTAAGCAAGATTAATGGTCTAAACAATTCGTTCCAGCTTGATACGAAACAGAAGATTGCCTGGGTAGCAATAGCAGGTTTCATAATTGGCAATACAATTGCGTTGAATGTAAAGAATTCTTTAGCACCATCAATACGAGCAGATTCTACTAATGATGGAGAAACTGCCGGTTTCATATACTGACGCATAAAAAATACCAAAGAAGGTGACGCAATTGCAGGAAGAATCAATACTATCAAGCGGTTTGCCATATGTAGTTTATAAACCATCTGGTAGAAACCAATGATTGTAATTGTAGAAGGAATCATCATAATTGCCATAATGAAACTGAAGAAAGCTCTTTTTGCTTTCCAATCATACATTACAAGACCATAGGCTGTTAATGTAGAGAAATACAAAGCTAACCCTGTAACTCCACCAGAAAGAATCAAACTGTTTAAGAAACCTCTTAATGGATTAAATGATTTACCAGTAAGAATCTTAAAGTTTGAAAGAAAATACTTAGAAGGAATAAATGAAACAGCATGCTGCTGAATTTCATATGTACTTCTTGTTGAGTTTATAATCATGATAATAAATGGCAATAAACTCATTGCTGCTAAAATAATTGATACTATTAATACAATAGTTTTAAGAATTGTATCTTGTGCTTTTTTACTCTGTGGCATTAGTTCACTCCTTTTGCAGCAAGTTTCTGTGCTTTACGTTCAGCTTTAAGCATTTTTTTCAATGCTACTTCATCTTTATCTCTCATGATATAGAATAGTACTGCTGAACAAACAACGATGATTAAGAACATAATCATACTCATTGCAGAAGCTCTATTATAGATGTAACCACCCATAAATGCCTGCATATAAATCAATACGTTTGTTGTAAGAGTAGCATTATCAGGACCACTCTGAGAAACCAACAAGTAAGGAATATCGAACATATTCAAACCACCAATCAAACTGTTTATTAATGTAAAGAGCAAGATTGTTTTAATGTTTGGAATTGTAATTTTCCAGAATACCTGCCATCCATTAGCACCATCAATATCAGCAGCTTCGAAGATATCTGGGCTAATACCAAGTACGCCAGAAATGATAATAATCATTGTATAACCATACCACATCCATGTCTGAATAAAAATGATAATTCCCTGAGCAGCTGGTTTACTGTTCATAAACCAAATACCAGGAAAATCTTCACCAAGGAATCTTTTAAGAATATCATTTACAGGACCCATTGGATAACCAAACAAAGCAGCAAACAAAATAGCTACAGTAGCAGATGTAATAATGTTTGGCATATAAAATAAAACTTTAAATACTCCCTCTCCAGGAATCTTTGTACGACGATTTGTGAACCAGGCAGAGAGCAAAAGTGCTATTGACAACTGAGGAATAAAGTTACAAACCCATAACTTAACTGTGTTTTTAAGTGAGAGCTTGAACAAAGGCATATTAAGAACATCTTTATAATTTGCAAAGAAATCTGGTAAGAAATTCCAGGATGTTTTGTTAACACCGCGTAAATCTGTAAAACCAATAATTGCAGTATATAATGTTGGATATAAACTGAAAATTAAATATGCAACAATAAAAGGAATACTAAATATGTATCCATATTTAGCGTAGCTGATTTTTCCTTTTTTATTATTCATGGGGACACTCCATAAAAATTAGACTTAAACTTTTTTAACTAATAAGGGCTATCTTTCGACAGCCCTTATATATTTGATTAGTAACTAATCAATTAGTATGCAAGACCAAGTTTGTCTGCAACAGCTACTTTGAAGTCAGCAATTGCATCAGCACGTGATTTAGCACCAGAAGCATACTGACGAACCTGATCACGCCAGATTGAGTTGATTGTTTCATCATACTGTGTGAGATTCTTACCGTTAGCATACTGGTTAGCTGGTACGAATACGTCGAACATGTTCTGTCCACCGAGGAATGCAACTTCACCGTTAGACTTAGCCATTACTGCACCAAGACCTACAGCATCTTTTGTTCCTGCTTCGTTCATCAAACCGTTAGCCCATTTGTACTGGAGACCATCGTTAGATGTATCAAGAGTGATGAATTCGATAAGAGCTTTAACAGCTTCTTTCTTTTCTTCTGGCATTTTTGCGTTACCAAGTACCCATGTACCACCCCAGAAGAATCCTACTGGAGAAGGACAAATTGCCCAGTCACCGAATGTACCTTCACCTGCTTTTGAACCACCACAGTTTGGTGCCAATGTGTAGTTGATGAGCCATGCTGGACCGAAGAAACCGAAACAAGGTTTTGGACCTTCATCTTTCATATCTGCGAACCAAGCATCCTGCCAGTCCTGTGTACCGTTAGAAAGACCTTCGTCTGTAAGTTTTTTAGAAATGTCAAGGAATGCTTCACGTTTTGGATCAAGATAAAGTTTTCCGTCTACAATCCAACCCTTGTCAGAAGAGTTTTCAACAGCGTGCCAAATATCACCATCACCAGATACTAAAGCCATACCAGCAGCCTTGAATTTTTCACCAGCTTCCCAGAATTTATCCCAGTTTCCAGATCCTGAACCGAGGATTTCAGCAACTTTTGTTGGATCGTCTGTTCCAAGAACCTGTTTAGCCAAAGAACGGCGGTAGATGAATGCACCACCAGTTGCCTGATATCCAAGAGCATCTACTTCACCTTTTGTGTTTGTACCGATATCTACTGTATAACCAGCAACATCACCGTCTTTAATTGCTTTATTGATGTCAATACCAAGGTTTGCATATGGCATAGCATATTCCTGCATATCACCTTTAGTATATTTCAATACGAAAGCTGCTTCTGCTGTAAACATATCTGGAGCATCTTTTCCACCATTCATCAAAGCCTGGTCAAGAGCTGGCTGATATGCACCATCAGTTGTTGCAATAATTGTTGTGTTGATTTCCCAGTCGAATTCTGGATGAGCAGCTTTATAAGCTGTTACCATTCCAGGAACTTCGTCTGTGAAAGACCATAAGTTAATAACTTTTTTGTTTCCGCCACAGCTTGCCAATGTAGCTAATGCGATAGCTGTGCCAAGAACTACTTTCAATGCTTTTTTCATCGAAAACTCCTTTAATAAACTTTTAAGTGTTTTTTAACACTTTTATCTATTATAATATCGTTTTGGTAAAATTAAACTAAGAAATTTCCCCTATCTTACTTTTTTTATGAGTATTTTTTAAATTGTATGTTAAAATATTGTTAATGATTACAAAAACAAAAAATTTTAAAGTATTGTCAGAAAAATCAAAAAATCCCTTTCATTGGATTCTCATTTGCATTCTTGTAATTGGGCTTATAACAACAGTTACAAGTGGTGTATTAAAGCGTAGTAAATCTAAAACTATAAATCATTACTATCAAAGTTACTCTTTTATTCTTGAAGGTTTTTCCCAGGCAATTAATTATTATTTGATTAATTACCGCAGCAGTTTATTGCCAATTATTACAGAACATAAAATCTACAATATGTCCCAGGAAGAATTAATAGAAATTTTGGCAGAAGAATTTACTCATGCAAATCCTGATTTTAAAAATCTTTTTTATATGGATAAAAATTCTATAATAACTTTTTCAGATGGTCATAGTGATGATTATTCTGATGTTTTAAGTTTCGATACTGTTATTTCAAAAGCTCATCCTTTCTATGTAAGTGAATTGGTCACTTCCCGAGAAAAGGATAATCCTGAACTTTTATTCAGCATTATGAATCCAGTTCGTGATGATAAGGGAGAAATTGTGGGAGCTATTGGTGGCTCACTCAGAATTGTAACTATTCAATCTGTTTTGCAGTCAATTAAGCTTGGTGACATTGGTGCCATGTACCTGCAGGATGATAAGGGAAAATTCTTCATTCATGGAAATAAAGAATTAATTGGAAAATCATACACTCCTAATTCTACAAAATATGAAAAAATCACATCAGAATTTATTTCTCAGCAACCAGATGGACACATTATAACAGAAGATCCTTCTGGAGAAGAAATTGATTTATTTTTCAACCATATTCCACATTCAAACTGGATTTTATTGATTGGAACTCCCCACTCTGTTTTAAAAGAAATATACAGCGATTATACTAAAGCTACTATTTTATTAATCTGCTTATTTATACTCTGTACAATAATATTGATAATTCAAAGCATTATTACAATTCATTACTTCATTTCCCAAAAACTTAAAACTGTGGATATTGACCCATTAACAAATCTTTTAACAAGAGCAAGATTTGAAACAGATGCACAGAAGCTTGCACAAAAAAATCCTAAAAGTAAATTTCTTTTAATTGAGTGTGATATCCGTGGATTTAAATTCATAAATCAAAATTATGGTGGCGAAGAAGCTGATAAATTAATCGTATATCTTTCAAAGCAATTGAATGCTATGGTTAAAGAAAATGATGGATTAATTGGACGAGGATTTGCAGATCATTTCTACATTTTTGTAAAAGTAACTTCAATACACCGGGCAATTGCAGAATTTAAAAAATACAATGAAACATTAAACGAAAATATAAAATCCTATGATATTTCTTTCTTCCCTAAATTTGGAATTTCTTTTTTAATGCCTGTTGGCAATGGTCCCCGCCCTACTATTCAGGATTTAATAGGACAAGCATCCTTTGCAAAAAGTACAATTAAAGACAATATGCTGGTTCATTACGCACTTTATAATTCACATCTGCTTAAAGCTGTAAACCGAGAACGTTTTATTGAAAACAATATGGAAGCTGCATTACAAAATGGAGAATTCTTTGTTTTATATCAGCCTAAAATTAATTTAATCTCTGAAAAGGTTGTTGGTGCAGAAGCGTTAGTAAGATGGAACAGCCCAAAATTAGGTCTTCTTCGTCCTGATGAATTCATTCCTCTTTTTGAAAGAAATGGATTTATTAAAAAGCTTGACTTTTATGTATATAAAAAAGTATTTACTTTCATCAATAAGATGATTTCTACAAATCAGAAAATGGTTCCTATTTCTGTAAACATGTCCCGAAATCACAGTAAACCTGAAAAATTCATGCATGAATTCCTTTCTATTTTTAATGAATTCAATATTCCCCCTAACATGGTAGAAGTTGAAATTCTTGAACGCTCTTTTATGAACGAAAATACATTAAAAACTTTTACAGATTTGCTGCATCAAGAAGGTTTTTCTGTTGCAATGGATGACTTTGGAAGTGGAGAATCTTCATTAAATATGCTTACTCAGATTCCTGTTGATGTTTTAAAATTTGACAGAACATTCCTTGTTTCTTCTACTGCAGATGACGGTTCAATCGATTCTACATCTGCTAATTTTATTGAAACATTAATAGTTCTAAGCAAAGATTTGAAAAAACAGACTATTTTTGAAGGGGTTGAAACTAAAGAACAAATAGAATTCCTTAAAAACATTGAATGTGACCAAGTACAAGGCTACTACTTCTCGAGACCATTAACAGAATTAGATTTTGTAGAATACATGAAAGAACATTAATTAAATTAG